>Ga0209603_1000044_pt1 | contig 143778 bp, 137 predicted proteins | sample COGITO_mtgs_1206_FD_184812 | JGI IMG/M metagenome (GOLD analysis project Ga0209603, IMG submission 184812) | Pelagic marine microbial communities from North Sea - COGITO_mtgs_120607 (SPAdes) (version 2) | ecosystem: Environmental > Aquatic > Marine > Epipelagic ...
ATTTCATCTATCCACTTCATTACTTTACCACCGTGAACATAACCACTGAAGTTAGCATCATTAGGTTCAGCTAAAAAAGACATTGATAATTTTGTATCCATATTACTCAAAAATTAAAACATTTTAGCATAAGACAAATTATGGAATCATTTGATTCTTTTGAATTTGGACAATCCAATATACTTATAATATCTTAACCCCAGTGTTTTTCTTCCTGAACTTAATTAATAAACAAAGGCAAGTCTTCAATTACTTCATTAGTAGCTTGTTTCATTCTAGGCAAAGTGTATTGTAAGGCTATTTGAAGCATCTTAATTCGCAGGTTAGTGTCTACTCATTTACGTTTAAAGAAGCTATTAAGTCGTCTATAAGTAGTTGTAGTTTATCTTTTACTTCTGATGTTATTTTGTTTGTACTTCCTTTGGGTCCTGGCATATATTTTATGGTATTTTATTCAATAATACAATATTTAAATACTCATTAAGAAGTAATACTTTTTTGTGTGCTATTGCGTAAACAACACCAGTGTTGTACCATCAAGGATAAACTTAAAGTTTGTTTTAAAAGAATTAAGTTTACATTAAAAAGAAAAAGCAATTATAATGGAAGAAAAAAAGCCGAAAAACAAAAAAACAAACAAAGGAGGCTCCTATAAATTTAAAATTGCTAATAGAAGAAGAAAAAAATAAACCTTCAACACCGCAATCAAAAATTCACTTTGTTTTTAATACATTTTAACAAATTTAAAAGGAATGAAAAATTATTCTAATAATGTATATGAGACTTTAAAGAAGTTTTATCGATATGAATTAAAAACTTGGAGAAAAATATTTAAGTATAAATATTAAATTCCTTACTCATTATCTATCTTTTGTAAAACTTTATCTATATCCTTCGCAATATTCATTAAAAGTTAAGGGATACTTTTCAAAGTATTTCAGACTCATAACCCTTTAAAGCCAAGATTTTTTTAACTAATGAGCTAGGTGATGCTTCACTTATTTAAAGCAAAGCGATTGCAAATTAATATCTCTCAGAGCTTATAAAAAAAGCCAAACAGAACATAAGTTCTAGTTGGTTTTTTTGTTGAAATTAATTTCTAAAATTCTCGATAATCACCGCTTAAGAAAGCATTCGCTTCTTCTTCTTCGAAACGAGCTTTCTGATTATCCCAATGTAAGGTTTGCTTAGGGAAACGTCCGGCAATAACTCCCAATAAGATAGTTTCGGTTAAACGAGCTGAATACGAGAAAGGGGCAGAAACCTGATCTTTTCCTAAACATGCATCGACAAATTGATGATAATGTTTAGGAGCATCACGCTCATAATCATTTTTATTATTTCCTAAACTGTTATTAGGATCATATTTAGTGATATCAATTTCTTTATATGCACCGTCTACAATAAGACGAGGTAACTCCATAAAATGTGGTAACAATAAGCGTCCTTTCTCTCCTATAAACATTGCTCCTTGAAGAGGAAGGTTTTCTTTATTGGGAAGTTTCAACTTTTTATTTCTTTTAGGAGCACCTGGACCATCTGACCAAATCCATGTTAAGGTATCTGTGGTATAAGCTGTTCCTGGAAAAGTATATGTTACGCTATTATTTTCAGGAAAACCAAATCCATTAGGCTTTCGACAATTGTTGGTGATCGTTAAGGGAACATCAAGCGCTAGGGCATTGTAGGGGGTGTCAAAGATGTGAACACCCATATCTCCTAGTGTCCCACAACCATAATCAACTAGTTTTCTCCAGTTTCCAGGATGATAAACCGCTTCTTTATACGGACGCTCTGGCGAGGTCCCTAACCATAAATTCCAGTCCAAATGTTCAGGAACAGCATCTTCTCCTTTTGGTTCAGGACCGTCATATCCCCAGTTTTTGGGTGACCAAGCATGTACTTCGCTTACTTTCCCAATAATTCCAGATTGAATTAAAACAGTAGCCAATTTGTAATCATAAAAAGAATGAACTTGAATACCCATTTGTGTTACTAGATTCTTTTCTTCTGCAATTTTGCGCATTGCTCTTGCTTCTGACACGTAGTGCGTTAATGGCTTTTGACAATAAACAGGCTTGTTCATTTCCATTGCCATCATTGATACTGGAGCATGAGTGTGATCCGGAGTAGAGACAACCACAGCATCAATATCTGTTGTCATTTCCTTTAACATGGTTCTGTAATCAGAATACGTTTTTGCATTTGGATAAAGCTTTTTAGCAGCAGCCAAATTATTTGAATCTATATCACACAATGCAACAACATCAACTGATTCATGAGACGCAATTGAAGCAAGATCAGCTGCACCCATATTACCAACTCCAACATGAGCTGTTCTTAACCGCTCACTGGTCTTTGAAAGTGCCATTAATGAAGAAGGCAATAAAGCCGTTGACGCCAAAGCTGCTGATGTTTTTAAAAAATCTCTTTTTTTCATATTCTTAAAATTATAATTTTTTGATTTTAATATTTCTAAACCATAAATCACTTCCGTGGTCCTGAAAACCAATAAAACCCGATTTAAATTTACCATAATCTGGTAAACCATCCCATTTTCCTGAATTTTTTTTCTGATGCCATTCCTCTGACCACGGAACAAAGGAAAGCACTCTTTCTCCATTTAACCAATATTCAACAATCTCCTCAGTAAACTTAATTTTAGTACTATTCCACTCCCCTGCAGGATTCAATTTTTTCTTTAAAGGATCTGCAGCATACATTGCGTAGTCAGAAGCTGTCTGTTGTAAGGGATGAAGCTTTGATGGATTTTCAAAGCCAACACTTGTATTATAGGCTGTCAAATCATGAATATCTGCATAATTTTCATCATCTATTAATTGGTATTCTGGCGAAACCTCTGGAGGTCCTCCATATCCTTCTTTTATATGATAAAAAATACCACTGTTGCCTCCTACTGGAATCTTCCATTCCACATATAGTTCAAAATTATCAAATTCTTCGGCTCCGTATATAATGTCTCTACTGCCTTTGTAATCATAATCTTCTTCTAGAATTTGTTGGGTATTAAATGTTAATACCTCATCAATGATTTTCCAACCAGGGGGCATAACATCCCCGTTGTAAGCTCTCCAGCCCTCAGTGTCTTTTCCATCAAAAAGAATAATCCATTCCTTATTAGTAGAGGAGGTGCAGAAAACAAAAAGTGTGAAAATTAAAAGGAAAAAAAAAGAGTACTTTCTCATGAAAAATAAATTTAATAATGATTTAAAAATAGTCAAAGATTTTGTTTCACCTTCAAATGAAGAATTCAAGTTTAATTTTTGATGTAGAAATCAATCACTATTCAATTCTTTAAAAGTCACATTTTTTTTTTACAATTCACACTTGTTTATGATGAAATTAGTATATTTGAATGCTATATCAATTTTTATGAAAACTCTTAAAACTATTGTCCTTTCATTTGCGATTGCCATTTCAACATTTTCTTATGGTCAAACATCTGAAAATCCTTGGGCTATTGCTGTGGGTGCAGACCTTATAAACCTTCAAGGCGATAATGTAGATTCTGGTCTAAACTTTGGAGCTCCTGCTCTAAGTTTATCAAGATACATTGGAGCTGGATTTTCTATTGGTGCACAATACGCACTCAACAATGTGGAAAATAACGAAGAACTAAAATATTCCTCCATAGATGGAATTGTTAAATATAACCTTACGGAAGGCAAAATTCTTCCTTACCTTTTTGCTGGGTATGGTTTTTCAAGATTTGCAGATGGAACTGAAAAAGATGGTTATTTCCCTTCTACCGAAACAAACCGTACTGGTTTAGGAGGTATTGGTGTAAATTTTTATCTTGATGATAACTTCGCAATCAATTTAAGTACATCTTACAGAGGAAATCTTGAAGGTGATACCTATAATCATTTACAACATATTATCGGCTTGAGCTATAACTTTGGCGCAGGTGATGCGGACAAAGACGGTGTTCCAGATCAGAAAGATGTTTGTCCAGATATTCCTGGACTTAAAGAATTTGATGGATGTCCAGACACTGATAGTGATGGAATTCCAGACAATAAAGACCGTTGTCCTGAAGAAGCTGGATCTGAAGCTCTTCAAGGATGTCCTGACACTGATGGAGATGGTATTGCTGACCAAGATGATGCTTGTCCAGACAAAGCAGGAACAGCTGCAATGAACGGCTGCCCAGACTCTGATGGGGATGGTGTTGCAGATAACGAAGATAGATGTCCTGAAACTGCTGGTGATTCAGCGAATGGTGGATGTCCATGGGCCGACTCTGATGGAGATGGAGTTGCTGATAAGGATGATAATTGCCCAGACCTCGCAGGAACTGTTGCCAACAATGGTTGTCCTGATGAGCCAACTGATTTAGTCAACTTCATAAACAGCGAAGACAATAAGATCCTTTTCCCAGCGAGTAGTGATCAACTTGACTCTGATGATAAGGAAATTTTAAATACCGTTAAAAGTTTATTAGATAAATACCCTAACGCTAACATTACAATTGAAGGATATGCTTCAAGTGATGGAAGTGAGGCTTACAATATGAAGCTATCTGAAAAACGAGCTGTTTCAGCACAAGCCTATTTAATATCGAATGGTATAGATGCTGCTAGACTTAGTGTTAAAGCATACGGTGAAACTAAATTAAAAGGTGACAACAATACTGTAAAAGGAAGAGCACAGAGCAGACGTGCTAAAATTAATAGAAGCGCTAAAGTTTCGATTGATTAAAAAATTTTACATTTTAATATTAACAAAAACCTCCTCATTAATGAGGAGGTTTTTTTATATTTATTACATAAAAATCAAATCATGCTTAAATATAAATCTCTATCACTCACTTTCTTATTTATCTCTTCATTCGCTTTCGCTCAAAATAGAGAGATTCCAATTGATACAATAGTAACCACAAACCATACTACAACCATTAAAGGTGTAAAAGTGGCGTATCAAGCACAGACTGGTACTCAACCGGTATGGAATATGGAAGGTAAAGCAATAGCGACATTATATTATACTTACTACAAAAGAACTGACTTAAAAGCCAATCCATCACGCCCATTAATTTTTTCATTTAATGGAGGTCCAGGTTCAGCCTCAGTATGGATGCATTTAGCTTATACCGGTCCAAAAATTCTTAATATTGATAGTGAAGGCTATCCTGTTCAACCTTACGGATACAAAAGTAATCCCAACTCAATATTGGATGTTGCAGATATTGTATTTATTAATCCTGTAAATACAGGTTATTCTAGAATAATTGAAAATGATGGTAAAAAAGTGGATGGAAAAACATTTTTTGGAATCAACGAAGACATTACCTATTTGGCAGAGTGGCTTAATACTTTTGTAAGTCGAAAGCAAAGATGGGAGTCTCCTAAATATTTGATTGGAGAAAGCTATGGAGGCACACGTGTAATGGGGCTCTCTGCTGCACTTCAAGAAAGACAATGGATGTATATCAATGGAGTTATTATGGTTTCTCCAGCGGATTATAAAGTGATTAGAGTTGGAGGTCCTGTGTCTTCAGCACTCAATTTACCTTATTATGCAGCAGCGGCATGGTATCATAAAAAACTTGATCCAAAATTACAACAACAAGACCTCACGGAAATGCTTCCTGATGTGGAAGACTTTACAATCAACGAATTGATTCCCGCCCTTGCTAAAGGAGGATTCATTTCTCCAAATGAAAAGAATGAGATCGTTTCTAAAATGTCTCTTTACTCAGGACTTTCAGAAAAGTCTATTCTTCAAAACAATCTGGATGTACCAACGGCTTTCTTCTGGAAAGACTTATTGAGAGATGAAGGAAAAACCATTGGACGGCTAGATTCACGTTATTTAGGTATCGACAGAAAAGATGCTGGAACCCGGCCTGATTATAGCGCAGAACTAACTTCATGGCTACATTCGTTTACTCCAGCCATCAATCACTATATCCAAAAAGAATTGAAATTTAAAACGGATATTAAATATAATATGTTTGGACCTGTTCGTCCATGGAATAATGATAACGATAACACAAGAGAAGATTTACGCCGTGCTATGGCGGAAAACCCTTTTATGAAAGTTCTTTTTCAATCAGGATACTATGACGGTGCTACTACCTATTTTAATGCTAAATATACCATGTGGCAAATAGATCCAAGTGGTAAAATGAAAGATCGCTTCTATTTTGAAGGCTATCGAAGTGGACACATGATGTATTTAAGAAATGAAGATCTAATTAAAGCCAATGAGGATATTAGAACGTTTATCAAAAATACAGCTGCTAATGGAAAACCAGCAAAGTATTAATTAGACTTAATTAGACATCACATCGACGAATACTGTCTGCAAGAGAATCAAACCCATAGTTTGTTTTATTCTGAGGTATGAACTCTTGCGCAACCACGCCTTTGAATCCTGTTTTCAATATGGCTTCCATAATGGCTGGATAGTATAACTCCTGCGTTTCATCGATTTCATTTCGCCCAGGAACTCCTGCCGTATGATAGTGTCCATAATATTGATGATTCTCTTGAATCGTGTGGATTACATCTCCTTCCATAATCTGCATATGGTAAATATCGTAAAGCAATTTAAAGTTATCAGAATCCAACTCTTTACATAGAGCTACTCCCCAGTTGGAATTGTCACACATATAATCGTTATGATCTACTTTGGAATTCAAAAGTTCCATGTGTAAAATTACCCCTCTTTTCTCTGCATGTGATAGAATTGCTTTCAGGCCTTTTACTGAATTTTTTAGCCCTAGTTCATCATCCATCCCCCGTCTATTTCCGCTAAAGCATATTAGGTTTTTATATCCAGCATTAGCAACTAAATCAATATGTTCAAGATAACTTGGAATTAATTTGTCATGGAATTTTGCATCATTAAATCCGTCCACTAAATTTAATTCTGCTCCATTACACATGGTGGAATCTAAATTGTATTTTTTTAAGATATCCCAATGTTGAGGGCCAATCAAATCAATCCCAATTAGACCCAACTTACTTGCTTCTTTTGCAAGTGTTTCAATGGGTATAGTACCAAAACACCACTGACATACGGAATGATTGATTTTTCCTTTTAAAGGACTTTCATCAATATTGCTATTCTCATGCGAAAGTGAAGGTATGGCTAAAGCTCCTGTCCCTAAAGCCATCGTTTTAATTACATTACGTCGGTTCATATTTGGGTTGTTTTTCATTGGTTAAGCATTAAAAAATTATCTTTTCCCTTTCTAGGTATTTCTTTGGAGTTCTTTTTCCCAATTCCAAGCACTCAATAACGAATCCTCAAGAGTAAGTTTTGACTTCCAACCTATTTTTTTGAATATTTTTTCTGGATTAGCATAGGCTGTAACAATATCACCCTCTCTTGGAGAACTCATTGCATAGGGAACTTTCTCGCCGGTTACTTTTTCAAAGGTCTTAATTACTTCCATAACACTTACGCCTCTCCCTGTTCCCACATTAAAGACTTCGCAATTCTCAATATTTTTAGAGGAGATCAAATATTCTAAACTCTCTATATGAGCTTGTGCCAAATCTATTACGTGGATATAATCACGAATACATGTTCCATCTGGAGTGTCATAATCAGCACCATAAACCTTAAGAGTTTCTCTTATCCCAATCACAGTTTGTGTTAAAAAAGGAATTAAATTTTGAGGAATTCCTTTAGGAAATTCACCGATTTTTCTAGAAGCATGGGCTCCAATTGGATTAAAATAACGCAATAAAATTGCATTGAACTGTTTATTTATTGCACAACAATCCATAATCAACTGCTCCCCTATTTGTTTGGAATTTCCATATGGTGATGATGCTTTTTTTAACGGCATCTCCTCGTCAATTGGCATTTTATCTGCTTGACCGTATACCGTGCAAGAGGAACTAAAAATAAAAGGAATCGATTTTTCAGTAACATGTTCTAATATCTGAATCAATCCCCCAATATTGTTTTCATAATATTTCAAAGGCTTTTCAACACTTTCAGAAACTGCTTTGTAAGCGGCAAAATGAATTACTCCATCAATGTCAAGATGACTTTCAAACAAGCTATTCATTTGATCCACATTTCGAACATCATAAGCTTCAAATAATGGCTTCTTTCCACAAATCGCTTCAATACCATCTAAAACTTTTAAGGAAGAATTATGAAGATTATCTATAGAGATAACCTCATGTCCATTTTCAAGGAGAAGCACAGTTACATGTGATCCAATATAACCCAAGCCTCCTGTAACAAGAATTTTCAAATATTATAGGTATTATAATTACAACTCCCAACCTTTCCTATAAGTCCTTCCTACGTATTGGTTGGCAGCTTCAAGATTATTAATTTTCATGTTTTCACCATCCCATAAAAGCTTTTTTCTACCTATGTAGCTAGAACGCCTTCTGTTCCCAGTTGCCTCAGTCAACATATAGCTTCTAATGGCAATATTTCCCATTAATACAGTTTCTGTTAACGGGCCTGAATAATCAAACGATGATGTAAGTGATTTATGTTCAGCACTATTAAATCCTGCTTTACAAGCATCAACCCACTTTCGTTGATGTCCAAATTCAGGTTCTAAAACTTTTACTTTTTCGCCAAGTACAACAGGCTCTCCTTTGCGATACAACTTAGGATCTTCACCATATGCATCACAAGATATGACTCCCTTTTCTCCTATCATAATGATTCCATTACTTTCGATACTTACATCGGCAGGCAATAAATCTGGATGGAATGGTTTAATTCCTCCATCACTCCAAGTCATTTGGATAGGGCTAGGATTCTTTTCAGTAGCATCAAAATGAAGTGATACCGAAGAAGAAGGTGGACATCCTTCAGGGTAATAATCCGCACTCCACATTTTGGTATATATAGTTCCCACGCTACATTCTACATCGGTAGGGTATTTTAACCCTAATGCCTTAAAGGGTATATCAATTAAATGACATCCCATATCTCCTAAAGCTCCAGTTCCAAAGTTCCACCAACCCCTCCAATTAAACGGGTGCATTTCAGGAATATAGGGAGTTTCTGGAGCAGGGCCCAACCATTGATCCCAATTTAATGATGCAGGTTTAGCTGCTGCGTCTGGCTTTTTCAATGGAATTCCCTGTGGCCATACTGGTCGATTTGTCCAAACATTTACATTGGTAATGGTTCCTATAGCGCCTTCGTTGACCCACTTTTGAATTTGTAATTGATCTGGGTTTGAGGCCCCTTGATTCCCCATTTGAGTGACTAGTTTTTTCTCACGCGCCATTTCAGTGAGCAAACGTGCTTCATAGATATTGTGGGTAAGAGGCTTCTGTACGTATACATGAACACCTCTTTCCATAGCATAAACCGCTGCAGCAGCGTGTGTATGATCTGGAGTAGAAATTGTTACAGCATCTATATCTTTTTCTTTATCCAACATCTTTTTGAAGTTGTCGTAGAAATTAGCATCAGAAAAGCGTTTCACTGACTTGGCAGCACTTCCTTCCGCAGAACTGTCTGTATCACAAAGTGCAACAACACGTTCTCTTCCTTTTACGGTTGCATTTCTAAGATCACTCTCACCTTTACCCCCTACGCCAATACCTGCTAAAACAAGTTGATCACTGGGTGGAGTAAACCCAACTCCTCCTAAAACATGACGCGGTACAATAAAAAGAGATGAGGCAGCAACTCCATTTTTTATGAAAGATCTTCTACCGTTTAAATTTGTTTTTGATTTTTTGTAAGACATCTCTAATGAAAATTAATTTTTAATAATACAAATTACAAAAAAACAAATGAAGACCGTCAAATTATGGAACTAAAAATGTTCCTTCCCAATTATCATCTAGGCTAAAAAAAGCTCTCAAATGAGTTGGTCTTTTCAATCGTAAATATTCCATTGTTTCAGCCTTAAAAATTAATCGTACAAAATGTCCTTTAGAAAAATTGTATTCAACTGATTCAGGGGAATTAATTTTACTTCCAGGACTCTTTTCAGCAGCGTAATCTTTTTTGCTTTGCTCTGGAATGGATTTATAAATTAAATCATTTTTGTTTGATTTCATTAAGCTTACACCAACAACTATTTGAAGCATTCGCTTTGGATCATAAAATAAAAATTGAGCTCTTTTGTCTTGTTCTAATTCCATCACTTTTCTAGAACGTAAATCTGTATAAATTGTAAAGCTTAACGTTTCAGAGTCAAAGTCTCTGAGGACTACGGTTCTCAAATTTGGACTTCCCTCAGGAGCTATAGTCGCTAGAGTAAAGAATCGAAAGGGGTGTTTCTTATTGTGTTTAGCCTTGATCCACTGCTCCTTACATTCTTTTAATATAGATGATAACATTGTTAATTTATTTTGTTTTTTTCAGTCCAACTCTTCACTCTTAAAATAGCATTGTTTTGAATATCTGCCCAAAAAAGATTGATATCCGCAAAATGATAGTTTTTAATAAATGAGAGAAAAAAACGTTTTGGAATTTTTGGCACACTAGACCAGAGCATCCCGTCTATTTTTTCAATTTGTAAACTTTTAGGATATATTAATTTGTTGGAACTCAAAACACCAAGATGGTCGTTTTCATCACTTTTAAGCTGATTATCCCAAGTAATAGGATTGGTTACTACACCCCCTTTATACCAATGTTCATATCGCTTTGGCAATTTGTTTTTCTTATAGGTATTCCAACTCACAAATCCACCTGTTGCCTCGGGTTGAGTTAAAGCAGGTATGTTAGTAAATTCATTTGGTTTAATGCGTACCCCTACCAAATAGGCAACAATTAATTTTTCTTGAAGAGGCTTTTCATCAAAAAACTCATGCAATAAGCGTTTGGCATGCAAGGACCCTTGACTATGCGATGCGATAATTATGGGCTTACCCTTATTAAAGTGTTTCAGATAAAACTCAAATGCGCGTTTCACATCTTGATACGCTAAAACACCCGCTTGTTTTCCTTGCTCAGCATAGGGGTCTACAAAAATTCGATAATGAGCTTGCCTGTAAAAAGGAACGTATAAATTTCCAGCTTTTGCCCATGCAGAAGCCTGGAAAGCAACAGCTTTAGACAATACTTCTTTCCGTATTAGCTTGTTTTTAAGGTCTGCATTCCATTGTGAATCTTTCTTATCCGTAAATAGTGTAGGATAGATATAAAAAACATCTGCCTTCTTTTTTTTAAAATTTGTAACAACCTCATTTAATTCGTCCGGCCATTGATTAGGTAAAACTGCCCAATTTTCATTGTCACTATATACTGGAGCATCAGGACTATTTTCCAAAGAAAATACTGAAGTTGAATATATGGGTTTACAAGAAATATAAAGTAACCCTATCAGAGCAATTATTAACTTTCTCACCTGTCAATTTTTAAGTAAATATACTGGATTAGAATAAATAATAATTGATAAGCTCCTTTTTAAAGAATCTCAAATAGGGGTTATTTTTTTAAAAAGAATAATTACCTTTAAAAAACAATTTTTTTAAAAAATGTCATGAAAAAACACATTGCTCTTATAGTTTGTATTTCGCTTGGGTTCATTACTGGATGCCAAGACCAAAAAAATAATGCGAAACCTCAAAGATCTATTGAAGTTAAAGTAGAACGTAATGACTCCATTACAAAAGCTGAAGTCACAACTACCTCTGACATTAATGGGAAAATTTCAAAAGAAGTTCAAGTTTTTGAGGGAAAACATGAAGAAGTCATGTCCAAAGTAAAATTAATTACAGAAGATTCAGAAGCTGCTGAAGGAAAAGAAACCAAAAGAGTCAAAAAAATTGAATTTCTACTCAATCCAAAAAGTGGAAGTGAAACCAATGGAACGGTTTCCTTTAAAGAAGAAAATGGTTCGATTCATTTTGAAGCAACTATTTCAGAATTAAGTGAGGGAAATCATGCTATTCATATCCATGAAAAAGCAGACTGTTCCTCCGAGGACGGAAAATCAACCGGAGGCCATTGGAACCCTACTTTTGAAAATCATGGCGCTTGGGGTGCTGAAACTGGATATCATAGAGGTGATATTGGTAATTTCCAAGCAGACTCTGATGGTAATGGTTCTGTTTCATTTTCAACAGACCAATGGTGTTTAGGATGTGATGATGCTACAAAAAACATTGTGGGTAAAGCAATAATTGTTCACCAAGGAGAAGATGATTTAACTTCTCAACCTTCAGGTGCTGCAGGATCAAGAATAAGCTGTGCTGGAATTATTGAATAATTAATAGTCCCACTTTCTAGTGATATCCAATTCCTTTATGGCCTGTAGTTCCTCCTGAGGAATAACCTTTAAAAAAGAAGGATGCTGCTCTATTGCATATTCAATTTTTTCTAAAATACTTTCAATACTTTCATTCTCATAATCAATCTCCAAAGGCTTTTTGATAACCATGGACTGAAGTATGCCTCGCTTTTTGATCATCAATCCTTTTTTGTCAAAAGATCGTCTAAAACCATCTATTACGATTGGAATCACGACTGGCTTATAACGCTTTATAATATGGACAGTACCTTTTCTAACGGGCCCAAATGGCTTTGTTGTCCCCTGAGGAAAAGTAATCACCCAGCCATCATCAAGTGCAGTTCCTATATTAGTAATGTCACTCATTTTAACTTGTCGCTTGACATCCTTGCCTGACTCTCGCCAAGTGCGTTCGATAGAAACAGAACCTGCATAAGCCATTATACGTGGCAACAGTCCTGCTTTCATGGTCTCTTTGGCTGCGACATAGTAAATATTCAGTTTTGGCGACCATAAATAACCTACATTCTTAATACTATCAATACGACCACTCAAACTTGCATTGAAAACATGGAACATAGCAACTACATCAGCAAAATAGGTCTGATGATTGGAAATAAAAAGAATATTATTGCCCGGTAAATTTTTGATAATTTCTGATCCCTCGATTTCAAGTTCATTAAAACCTCGATACCGACGGTGCGTCATAAAACCCATATAACGAATGAGCCATTTCTTTAAAATGAGGTAATGACCAAATGGATTTTTTTTGAACATATTGGCTTCAATAATGGGGTTAAAGATAAAATTAAATCAATGCACAGTATTCTAAAAAAACTTTAAATTCTGATAAAATCATTGCAGTAGCTCCCCAAATTATATGCTCTTGATAGACATAGCTAGGAACGGTGACCCCTTTATATGAATGTTCATCCAATGGTGTTTGTTTAACCTTTAGACGAATAAGTTCATGTAATGGAATCTCGATATGTTGTTTCACTTCACGTGGATCTTTATTAAACGAAGGAAGGAAATCATCTATTACTACAAAAGGGCTCACTAAAAAATTACTAGGTGGAATGTATAGCGGAGTTAAATTCAACAAAGGTTTTGTTTGTTTTGGAAGGACTCCAAGCTCTTCTTTACATTCCCTTAGAGCAGTTTGCCATAAGTTTTTATCATTGGATTCTGGCTTTCCGCCAGGAAAACTAATTTGTCCAGAATGAGGACCATCGTAGGTGGATCTCTTAATTAGAGATAAATGCATTACTCCTTTCTTAGGGTAACAATAAAGAAGAACTGCCGCTTTTCTTACATTAAGGAAATCAACTGGAAGTTTATTGATGGATTCTTTTCTTCCTAATGGAGCCGTAAGAAGATGTGCCTTTTTTCCTGGTAAAGAGAAATCTTTTACATTTGAAACAGAATCAATAAATGTTTGATAATCCATGGCAAAAACAAAAATACTCATATTCTCATTACTTGGACTTTTATTTCTGACGGACTGTGGCTCCGAAAAAAAAGAAAAAACAGTTCTACAAAAAGCAATACCTGAGGAAGAAATAAAAATATCTAAACCAAAAGAAGAAATTCCTCTAAAAGAAGAATTTGTTATTCTAAATGACAAAAATGCCATTCCTTTCTTTTTCGAATATCAAAAAGAAAATCTTGAAAACAATGTGCGTATAAGCACTCGCTTTGGAAATATTGATATTAAACTATATGACAATACACCCTATCATAGGTCTAATTTCATCTATCTGGCTAAAAGAGGATATTTCAACGGAACCACATTTCACAGAGTCGTTCCAGGCTTTATCATTCAAGGGGGAAATTCAGACCGAATGGAAACCTCAAAAAAAAGAGGAAAAATAGGAAAATACCTCCTTCCACCAGATACAAAAAAGGGACATAAACACCATAGAGGGGTTATCTCAATGCCAAGTAGTGAAATAGAAAATCCATATAAGTTAGCTTCTCCCTACGAATTTTTCATCGTACAACAAGACCCAGGAGCTTATCATCTAGATGGATCCTATACTGTTTTTGGAGAGGTAATTAAAGGCATGAATGTGGTAGATGAAATTAATAGACAAACTATTGATGATAGAGAAACTCCCTTGACCAATGTCTTTATGGAAGTTTCCATATTAAAATAGATTTTTCCTATACATACGTAATAATACAGCTTATTTCAAAAACTATTTTAAGCTTTTAACTTTATATAATAAGATTTTCTTATTATATTTGACAATTTGATAGATTAAAATATGACACTCACACAACTCCAGTATACATTAGCCGTAGCAGAAGAAGGAAACTTTACTCAGGCTGCAGAAAAATGCTTTGTGACCCAACCCACCCTTAGCATGCAGGTACAAAAGCTTGAAGAAGAACTAGCTGTTAAACTTTTCAATAGAAGCACCAAGCCCATTTCCTTGACCACTATAGGCGAGAAGATCATCGATCAAGCCAAAATAATTTTAAAAGAAGCCAAACGAATGGACGATATTGTTTCTATGGAAAGGGGAATTGTAGGAGGAAATTTTCGGCTGGGAATCATCCCTACCATCATGCCCACACTACTCCCGCTTTTCTTAAATACATTTATCAAAAAATTTCCTAAAGTCAATTTAAAAATTGAAGAACTCAACACAGCTGCAATCGTCGAAGAACTTAAAAACGGCAAACTTGACGCAGGAATTGCCGCTTCCCCTCTTGAAGACAGCAAACTCATTGAAAAGCCACTATATTATGAGCCTTTTGTAGGATACATCCCTCAATCTCACCCTTTATCAAAACTCAAATCATTGAACCCCTCAGACTTAGAAAAAATGGATGTTTTGGTCCTTGAAGATGGACACTGTTTTAGAGAACATGTACTAAAACTTTGTCAAACACCTAATCCAACAAACTCCTTTAACTTAAAAAGTGGAAGTTTTGAAACCCTAATTCATCTTGCGAATGATGGGCTAGGCATGACGCTTCTCCCCTATCTACAAACAAGAAACTTATCACCAAAGAACAAGGAAAATCTGCGTCCTTTTGAAAGTCCAGAACCTGCTCGTGAAATAAGTTTGATTTACTCAAAAAGTCAACTAAAATTACCTGTAATCGAATCCCTTGCGGTAAACATTGAAGGAATCATGCGCGGCGCAATACGATTTGAAAACATAAAAGTAGTAACCCCTAATTAATTGTTTTTTTAGCAGTTGACGGATCATTTAAATGGTCATTTTTTTTACAAAACCCTTCTAACCATAGCTTTAATATTCTACAATCATCCTGACTTAAATATTGATTTGCCTTGCTCAATTCCTTATTAAACAACTCCCTATCAAAGCTTACTTTTCGGAGAATCATTCTGTAATAATTTAAATTTCTAGACATTGGGATAAGGTTTAAAAAAACTAATTTATGTTTAATATTCTCAAAATAATATTATCAAAAAGTTAAAAAATAATTTTATTACTATGTATTACATAGTTCTATCTTTTATTTATGCATTTGCATAACAATATAATGGTCATGAAAATAGAAAACACTACTGCACAAATGCGAAAAGGAATCTTGGAGTTCTCTATGCTTTCGCTTATTGCAGGGAAAGATCTTTAAACTACTGAAATACTTGATACCCTAAAAAAAGGAAAAATGCTAGTGGTTGAAAGAACCGATTATCCATTACTAACCCGTTTGAAAAATGCAGCTAAGATTTTTTACAATTAGAGCTTCACAGAAAACGTATTAGATCTTGATCCACTAGAGGAAATTGCACCTTCAACTCCTTTTTATAATCAAAAATTGACGATCAATTTACACCCACAAGAAGGGAGTTTAGTCGAAGAAAAATCATTGGACATTATTGGAGAATCGGATCAGATAAACTAGAATGTTTGGATTGTTTTGACAATCAACAACACTTAAACATTCAATGTCAAGACAAATCTGGTGAGCAAAAAATAAATTAAAACGTTGATAATCATGGACTAACAATAAAAAAAAAATAAAGTTGCAATAAAGCGTGTTTTGGGTTTGTAGAATTTTTATTAAATGTTATATTTGCGCACACTTTTTCGGGGTGTAGCGTAGCCCGGTCATCGCGCCTGCTTTGGGAGCAGGAGGTCGCAGGTTCGAATCCTGCCACCCCGACTAACTGATACCAATCCACTTTAATTCGGGATGTGGCGCAGCCTGGTAGCGCACACGCATGGGGTGCGTGGGGTCGCAGGTTCAAATCCTGTCATCCCGACTTTATTTTCAAGTATATCAGACTATAAAAACAAAAAACCTTCCAAATTGGAAGGTTTTTTTAGTAAAAGAAGATTAGAATCGCAAGAGGTCCCGGACCATAAATGATTTTATAATTTCTTGATCTCCTCGCGTTGCAGAGAACTCTTTATAAGCTTTTGAAGCTCTGACTTTTTCTAAAATAACGTCCAAGTCATTTAAATTCTCACCGTAAAATACAGTATAATGTGTAGCTCCATCTACATCTCCCATATTTATGGCACCCAATCCCATCATTCTTGTGCCAATCATAGACTCAACTGCTTTGGCAAATTTTGTAAAGGCTGCAAGGTATTTTGCAGGATTATCAACTTTGATCAACCATTGTTGACCCGTATTATTTTTCACTCGATCTCCAGCCTTCCAGTACAAAGATTTTGCAGTATAAGAACCATCACTTTTAGATCTGTAGTGAGATACTGTGTTAAAATAATTATCCCGATCAACCTGATCTGCAGGATTTTCAACACCCCAATTTGTGGGGTCGCCCGTTATAATGACCCTGTGGGTTACTTCATTTAAAAATTGAACGCGTTGTAATCCTATAGCACCCGATTTCCTTTTGAATTTCTCATTAAAATCTTTGAATGTTTTTGCGTAAGCTGAGACATCTTCAGTATCCACATATTGATTATAAACCCTTATGTTTTGTGCAATTACAGTTATGGAAAAAAGAAGAAATAAAAATAAAAGTGATATTTTCATTTTGATTGATTTATGGTTATAAATACAAATTTACTAAATTTTGATGATTAAAAAATCATTAACATTTTTACCACTTTAATATCCTCTTTTGTACATTTGAGTTTAACACAATACAAACAAATGAAACGTTTATTATCCTTAGTTTTCTTTTGCTCCTCAATAACCATTGGTTGTGCTCAAGAAAATAGCCCTACAATTGAAACACCAACTACATCAAACTACACCTACGAAACTGTAGTTGACGGCATCAATATCCCATGGGGTATGGCTTTTATCAATGAAAAAGAATTGCTTGTTACGGAAGTTTCTGGAACTTTGTATCATGTTCAAGACGGTAATAAAACAGCTATTGAAGGCTTGCCAGATATCTATGCAAGAGGCCAAGGTGGACTCCTAGATGTTGCACTTCATCCCGATTTTAAAAACAATAGTATTCTTTATATGACTTTGGCTGCTACTCTCGATGGTGATGCAGGAGGAAACACCTCTCTTTACAAAGCCAAACTTGTAGACAAACACTTAGAAGAGGTTAGTTTGCTTTACAAAGCAACACCCAACACAAAAAAAGGACAACATTTCGGCTCCCGCATTGCTTTTGACAATGAAGGCCATGTATATTTCTCTGTTGGTGACCGTGGAAATCGAGACGAAAATCCTCAAGATATCACAAAAGATGGAGGTAAAATATACCGTTTAAACCTGGATGGCAGTATTCCTGAGGATAATCCATTTGTTTCAAACCCTAATGCAAAACATGCTGTATTTTCCTATGGTCATCGCAATCCTCAAGGAATGACAGTTCATCCAAAAACTGGGGCAATCTGGGTCAATGAACACGGACCTCAAGGAGGAGATGAGATCAATGAAATTGTAAAGGGAAAAAACTTTGGATGGCCCGTGATCACTTATGGTATAAACTACAGCGGCACTCCCATTACTGATAAAACAAAAGCACCTAATATGGAACAGCCTTTTTACTATTGGGTTCCCTCTATTGCGCCAAGTGGTATGACTTTTTCAACCTCTGGAATCTATCCAGAATGGCGGGACAATTTATTTGTTGGCTCATTAAAATTTGAATATTTAGAGCGACTTATAATTGAAGGTAGTGAAGTGACAAAACGTGAAAAAATCTTGGACAAAGTGGGACGTGTGAGAAATGTAAAAGAAGGACCTGATGGTTATCTTTTCATTGGCGTTGAAGGAAAAGGTATTTTAAGAATAATACCAAAAGAATGAGAGTATTATTAACCGCCTATCTTGTTTTCGTAGGTTTTGTTTCATTACATCTCTTCCAAAATAAAACCAAAGCAGAAAGTATAGAAGCAGGTGCCGAAATCTATCAAGACTTTTGTGTACAATGCCATTTAACCAACGGAAAAGGTGTTTCTGGAGTTTTTCCTCCACTTCAAAGTTCAGATTATTTACTTGATAACGTTGATCTCAGTATTGCAGGGATTAAATACGGTCTGAAAGGAAAAATCATTGTGAACGAGGAAGAATATGACGGTGTAATGAACAATCAGGGACTCGATGAAGAAGAAATTGCTGATGTGATGAATTACATTTTAAACCAATGGGGGAATTCCAGTGATGATTTTGTCACACCAGATCGTGTTTCGCAAATTCAAAAATCAATCCTAGAATGATCGAAAAGTCTTACTTTTGGAATTCCATCAAAACAATCAAAAAATCTTATGTACTCTATGGAAGTATTTTAATTGGTTTCACCCTTTGGATGCTTATTCTTGATACCCACTCCTGGAATATTCACTCTGAACTAAATGAAGAGATAAAAAAATTAGAATTAGAAAAAGAGGCACTCACAAAAGTGATAGAAAAAGACAGAAATACCATCAAACAGCTTGGAAATGAAGATAGTTTAGAACGTTTTGCTAGAGAACAGTATGGACACAAAAAGAAGAATGAAACTATTTTTATTATAGAACCCATCGATACATTACCCAAAAATTGACTTTAAAACCTTAGTGTCATTTTTAACAAAACAATTGGAGCCTTTAATCTTTTTTAAGCAATTAAATAATTGTATTTTTAGTGGCTGATATTAGAACTCGATGGGTAAAATAATTGCTATTGCGAATCAAAAAGGAGGAGTAGGAAAAACAACCACTGCGGTTAACCTTGCGGCTGCTTTAGGTGTCTTAGAAAAAAAGATTTTACTTATTGATGCTGACCCGCAGGCCAATGCTACTTCTGGCCTAGGAGTTGATATAAACCAAACAAATTATGGAACCTATCAGTTATTAGAACACAGCATAGAGGTATCGGATGCTATCATTTCTACCAACAGTCCAAATCTTGATTTGATCCCCTCTCATATCGACTTGGTCGCTTCAGAAATTGAATTGGTAAATCAAGATGAAAGAGAGTATATGCTAAAAAAAGCATTAAAATCAATAAAAAAAGACTATGATTATATCCTGATTGATTGTGCACCATCTTTAGGACTTATTACATTAAACGCATTAGTTGCTGCAGATGCAGTGATCATTCCTATACAATGTGAATATTTTGCTCTGGAAGGGCTTGGCAAACTTTTGAACACCATCAAAAGTGTTCAAAAACTTCACAATAAAGAATTGGACATTGAAGGGTTATTACTCACCATGTATGATACTCGTTTACGTTTATCAAATCAAGTAGTAGAAGAAGTAAAAAAACATTTTGGTAAGATGGTTTTTAAAACTATTATCCAAAGAAATATACGTTTGAGTGAAGCTCCAAGTTTTGGAGAGGATATCATCACCTATGACGCTTCAAGCAGAGGAGCAAAAAGTTATCTTTCCTTGGGTAGTGAAATTTTAAAACGGAATAAATAAGTATTATGGCAAAATCGAACCGTAAACCCGCTTTAGGAAGAGGCCTTTCAGCTTTATTAAATGATTCAGAAAATGTAATTGAATCTGTTAAAAACAAAAATGCAGATCAAATCATTGGAAACATCATTGACTTGCCCATCAAAAACATTAGTACCAATCCGTTTCAACCTCGAACTCATTTTAATGATGAGGCCTTAAAAGAATTAAGTACTTCCATTTCAGAATTAGGAATCATACAACCTGTCACAGTACGAAAAACAAATAAAGGTGAATTTGAATTAGTCTCTGGGGAACGCCGCTACAGAGCCTCTCAAATGGCTGGATTAGAAAGCATTCCCGCTTATGTGCGATTAGCCAATGATCAGGAATCACTTGAAATGGCATTAGTAGAAAATATTCAACGGGAAGATTTAGACCCTATAGAAATTGGCTTGTCGTATCGTCGTCTTATCGAGGAAATCAATCTGACACAAGACCAACTGAGCGATCGTGTTGGAAAGAAACGTTCTACTATAACAAACTATATGCGTCTTCTTAAGTTGGATCCCATTATTCAAACTGGAATACGAGATGGCTTTGTTACTATGGGTCACGGGAGAGCTCTTGTGAATGTTGAAGATGTCAAAACACAATTAGACCTCTACAAACAGATAGTGAAAAAAGGACTTTCTGTTCGAGCTACAGAGACCTTAGTTCGTAATGCTAAAAACTCTTCTGCCACCACGACAACAAACTACCAACCACCCTTTATTTCTCAAGCTGCCTCAGAACTTGAAACATTATTTGAAACATCTGTAACTGCAACAGCAAATAGTCAAGGCAAGGGAGTAATAAAGATTTCGTTTGAATCTCAGGAACAATTACAACGTATTCTAAACAAAGTTAAAAAGTGAAGCTTAGAACCCTTTTAACGCTTTGCTTTTTAGTAGTTTCTTTTTCGATTTATGCTCAAGAAGAAGAGAGCAAAAAAAACATTAAGGGAGAAAAAGTAAAAAAAAGTAAAAAAAACAAACAGGAAAAAGATGCTTTCGCTGTACCCGATTCTTTAGGGAGCGAGAGTAAATACTCAACAAGAATTCAACGTTTAATTGCAGATCCTTTAACTCCATCAAAAGCTGCTTTTTACTCTGCCATTATCCCTGGACTGGGCCAGGCATACATCGGAAAAGCATGGAAGGTCCCTATCGTTTTCGCAGCCATGGGAGCTTCTCTCTATTATTACGATTTAAATAATAAAGAAATGAACAAATACCGAACTGCTTACAAACGTCGGTTAAACGGTTTTTTTGATGATGAATTTTTAGAAACAGATATTCCCATCACTACAGATCAATTATTACTGGGAATGGAGTTTCATAAAAATTATCGTGACATTGCTATGGTATTGGCTGCTGCAGCTTATATGCTAAACATCCTTGATGCAAATGTTAGTGCACACTTATTACAGTTCAACATTAATGACGATTTAAGTGTTTCACCTAATTTCATTTTTGACACAGAACAAACTGGAATCCGAGTCGCTGTTAAATTTTAAAACTTACAAAATGAAAATTGCATTATTAGGTAACGGAAGGATGGGTCAAACCATCGCTAAATTTGCAAAAGAAAGAAACCATGAAATAGTCTATATTTTAGACAAAGACAAAGAAGTTGGTACCCTTAATCAAGCCGAGGTTGCAATAAATTTTAGCATTCCTGAAGCCGCTGTTAGTAACATAAAACTAGCATTAGACCTTCAAATTCCTGTGATTTGTGGCACCACAGGCTGGTTAGAGCAATACGAGGAGGTAACTACTTATTGTAAATCAAAAAACACAGCTTTTTTATACGCGTCTAATTTCAGTGTAGGAGTTAATTTATTCTTTAAAATAAATCAACTCGTTGTTAAATTAATGAAATCTCAAAGCAAAGAATATACACCAAGGATGCAAGAAATTCATCACATACATAAACTTGATGCGCCCAGTGGAACAGCTTTAACATTAGCTGAATCACTTTTAGATGAGAAATGCTTCAGCGAATGGGAACTCGATGGAAAGACCGATAAAAAGCTCAATATTGAATCTGTTCGAGAAGGAGAAGTACCTGGTACTCATTCCATTACTTACCAATCACAAGTAGACTCAATTAGTATACAACACGAAGCCTTTAGTAGAGATGGATTTGCACTTGGAGCCGTAATTGCTGCAGAATGGATTCTCAATAAAAAAGGAATCTACAGTATGCAGGATGTTCTAAATATTTCTTAATTCCAAAGCATATGTATCAAATACCCTTATATTTGAAAAAAATAAAAGATGACATTAACACAGTGGATTCTATTTACTCTAGCCCTACAAATTGTTCATTTTTTAGGCACTTGGAAGCTTTATAAAGCTGCCGGATATCAAGCTTGGCAAGCAGCAATACCAGTATACAATGCTGTAATCTTAATGAAAATAATTAACCGTCCAGTATGGTGGGTGATTTTACTTTTTATACCAACCATCAATTTGATACTCTTTGGTGTGATTTGGGTAGAAATCCTCAGAAGTTTTGGAAAGAATTCTGCAAAAGATACTCTTTTAGGTCTTGTGACTTTTGGACTCTATATTTACGATCTTAATTACAGTGACAATCCAAAACATATTTCCGACAGAAGTTTACGACCCAAAACTGGATTTGGAGAAACTGTTAGTTCTATTCTATTTGCAATTGTAGCAGCAACCATAGTGCATAATTATATCATGCAACCCTATATCATTCCTACGGGTTCTCTGGAAAAGTCTTTATTAATCGGTGATTTTCTATTTGTAAGTAAATTTCATTATGGTGCAAGAGCTCCAATGACAGCCGTATCTGTACCCATGGTTCACGACACTATACCCGTATTAAAAACAAAATCCTATCTAAAAAAACCACAACTCCCCTACTTTCGCTTTCCTGCATTGCAAAAAATAAAACGAAATGAAATTGTTGTTTTTAGTTGGCCTGCCGATACAGTTCGTCAATTTTTTGTCAGAGAAAAAAGAGTAGATAAACCCATCGATAAAAAATCAAATTATGTAAAACGCTGTGTTGGTATTCCGGGAGACACTCTTGAGATTATTGATGGATTCGTACATACCAATGGAATAAAAAATGTACTCCCCGAAAGAGCTGAAGTACAATACACCTTTAACGCGTATGCTAAAAAAGGAGTTTCCTCAAGGAAATTATTAGCTGAAGGTTTTGAGGACTTTAACAGAACCTACAAAATCGAAAATATCACAGAGAGTAGTTACCAACAATTAATTCCATATATAGTGGGAAGAAAGGGAAATACAATCGAAAACTTCTCTGTAATTACTGAATCAAGAGGATTGCCTACAGATTTGATCCGCAGCCTAGGTCTACGAGTAAGTGAAACCCTGGAAGCTAATAAACAACTTACTCTTACACTCAAAGAAGCCGCAGTACTCAAAAAAATAAGTTGGATTGACAGCGTAAAGCAACGCATCAATTCAGTCAAAGTTCCCAATGAAAGTTTCTTTCCTAACAAAATCCCTTACGATTGGAATGAAGATAATTTTGGTCCTTTGTTAATCCCTCAAAAAGGAACTACAGTTGACTTAACTCGAAAAAACCTACCGCTTTATAAAAAAATAATTCAGGAATATGAAGGAAACGAATTGGAAGTTACTCCAACTGAGATCAAAATTAATGGTAAAATAGCGAGTCAATACACGTTCAAGAAAGACTATTATTGGATGATGGGTGACAATCGTCACAAATCGGAAGACAGTCGTTTTTGGGGGTTTGTTCCCGACGATCATATTGTAGGTAAACCAGTTTTTATTTGGTTTAGCATTAAGGGTATTAATGATGGAATTAAAAACTGGAGCGTTCGATGGGATCGTGTTTTCACCACAGTAGATGGTCCGGGTGAACGACGTTCTTACTTTCCCTATTTCTTAGTATTCTTCGTCCTTTGGCAGGGATATGTATTTTATAGAAAGTTTAAAGCGAAAGCCTAAATATGCGTGCTGTAATCTGCCCAGCATACCTACCTAATGTTGTCTATTTTGCTTATTTGACAAAACAGGAAACCTCTTATTTTGCAACAGATACCCATTACCAAAAACAAACATTTAGAAACCGATCAGAAATTTATGGTGCGAATGGAAAGCTTAAATTAATCATTCCAATCATCCATAAGAAGCAAACTTTTCAATTGGACCAAGATGTGGAAATAAGTTACGAGATCAACTGGCAAAAAGAACATTGGAAATCTATTTGTTCAGCCTACAGATCCTCTCCCTTCTTTGAATACTATGAAGCGGATTTAGCTCCCTTCTTCGATAAAAAAACAAAATCGCTTTTTGATTTTAATTTGAGTCTTATTGAAAAAATAATGATGCTATTGGAACTTCCTTATTCATTCCAAAAAATTTCGTTTAACAATGAGAAAGATCAAAGAATAGATGCATTATTATTGGCAAAAAAAAGACCTATAATTCAACAAGAAAAATACATTCAAGTGTTTGACGATAAGTTAGGGTTCATTCCAAATCTGAGCATCCTGGACGCACTTTTCAACTTGGGACCCAACTGTGCTTTTTATATAAAAAATGTAAATACCCCTATTTGACTAGGGCCATTGAATTACAGACGAAATAGGTTTATGATCAGAGTATTTCACCTTGTGTGTTTTAAAGGATAGCACCTTTATTTGAGAACTTGTCATAATAAAATCAATTCGCAAAGGAAAATAGAAGAAGTTGTAGGTTGCTCCAAACCCTTTTCCCTTTTCCATGAAAGTGTCTTTCCTACCCTCTAATAAAAATGAATAGGTTTTTGAAAAAGCATTATTATTCAAGTCGGTACAAACTATTTCTGGAAAATTACTTCTATTTTTAATCGCATTAGATTGAGTAATCTGCTTCTTTTGAATCTTTGAAACTTGATTGATTTTTCCACGAAGTTTTTCGGAATATTCTGAAGCAATCAAAGTATCTTTTGCATCAATTCGCATGGATTCGAAATGAATATTATACAAACGAAGGGTATCCTTTTTCCATAAAAAATCAACTAACATCCCTCCATTTGTAGATGCTTCAAATATGATCGCCTTAGAATTATACAAAGGAAATTTAGAAATAATACAGGATCCGATTTGACCATTTCCATTGTAGGGCTTAAAAATTTTATAGGGATAGTTTTTGAAAAGAGGGGCTTCATTTTGTGCATACTCCTGAAAACAAACGATATCGGGACTCTCTTTATTGATGAAATTTTCAATTTTTTCTGGAATATTGTTCGCATCAATCCAATTAAATCGATTAAAAGAACGAACATTATAGCTCATAACCGATAATCCCTTTTCAGTTCTAATCCCACTGTCTTCAAATTGGTAGAGCAATTGTATCTCCTGATATCCTAAAACTATTGAGGCAAGAAATAACAGTAAAGGCCATTGAAAGCGAATGAGCCAAAAGACAAAAAAAACAAGATTGAGAAAAAATAGTAAGGGAACCATTAAGGCAAACAATGGCAAATCAAACCAAGATCCTAAACTTCCCATTGCCAAAAGTTGAAGCAAAAGAAAAATTGTATTTATAAACGCCATAAAGCCAACAAAAATCTTTTTACGCTTCATCTCACTTATAGCTATTTCTTTCCTGCTTGAAAGAGAAAATCTTTCTCTGCCTTGGTTAAACTCTCATATCCAGAGGTGCTAATCTTATCTAATATTTCGTCTATCTTTTTTTGATCTGAAGCCCCTGTAGTCCTTTTTGAAGCTTTTTTTGGAGAAGTATTATTTTTGTAGACCGCTGTAAATGAGTTATTTTTCCTAAATAGATTACTACAATACGCAATAAAGCGCTCAAAGGGTAATCCAATATCTGATCCTTGCTGCAATCGTTGCGCATACAAAAAACCTAAACCTGCACCCCCTAAATGGGCTAAATGTCCGCCAGCATTTCCATAGGGTATTTGAATAATATCCAACAATATAAATGCCAATCCTAAGTAACGCAACTTAACATTAAAAAGAATAATGCGTACCTCAGCGTCAGGAGTATATGTACTCATAAATATAAATACAGCCATAACTCCTGCAGAGGCTCCGACCATGATCGGCGTACTATTTTGGAAAGCTGGAAAAAAAGAATAACTCAATAAAAAGGTGAGCCCACCTGCAATCACACCCAAAAAATAAACATTAAAAAAAGTTCGGGATGGTAAGAGGTTTAAGAAGAGACGTGAAGCAAAAAACAAGAGGTACATATTCCAGAATAAATGAAAAAATCCTGAATGAATAAAACTATAGGACACAAGTGTCCATGGCTGAAATAAAAGGACACTCCACGAAGATGAAAGTTCAAACAAACCTATGAAAGCACTAAAAGGAATTGCGAGAAGAAAAAATAGTGTCTTTAAAAACAAAGGGAGCACAAAACTGATCACATTTACTAGGATCAGTTTTTCTGCGCTATTGAGTCTTTGGAGACGGTATTGTATTTGATCTTTAAAGTTCATTAATTCCAACGGTTATTATTGAATTGATTCTTCTTCCAGTACCACATCATAATAAATCCAGTTATTGCCCCGCCAACATGGGCAAAGTGAGCAACTGGACCAATTGAGTATGAAGTAAATCCGAAAAATAAATCTCCTAAAATTAAAATAGGAACCAAAATTTTTGCCTTTACAGGGATGGGTGGGAAAAGTAACATTAATCGAGCATTAGGAAAGGAAAATGCAAAAGCGACCAGTACTCCATATAAAGCTCCAGAAGCCCCTACCATCACACCATTAAAAGCAGACAAACCACTTAATAACTTTTCTCTCCCTAATTGTTCTACAATAGAATAAGGTAAGTCTCTTGTATTAAAAAAACTGCTAATTTGAGAACTAGTTAAACCTTCAGCTACTAATAAATCTGTAATATGTCCTACTTGATAATAATATAATCCCAATTGCAATGCTGCTGCACCAAAACCGGTAGAAAGGTAAAAGAAGATAAACTTTTTACGTCCCCACATCTGTTCAATCGGAGTACCAAACATATATAAACCGAACATATTAAAAAAGATGTGACCCACATCCCCATGCATAAACATATGCGTCAATGGTTGCCAAGGTAGAAACCTATCATTAGTGGGATAGTGTAATGCAAACAAATCATACATGACATCTCCCAAGGACAATGTGGCAAGAAAAAAGATCACATTAATGATCAAAAGATGCTTTACGGTCTCTGTAACGTTTCGCATTAACTTAATTTTTGTTCAATTTCACCTTTCTCCAAAGTAATAAAAATCTGTTTATTAAAAGGAGATACTGTAGTTTCTTTACAACCAAAAAAGTCATCGAGTAAACGTTGTTGTTCTTCCAACTCAAGAGATTCCCCTGAATGAATTGCTAAGCTCTTGGACATGGTTTTTGCCACTTGATCTGCATAACTAAAATGTTCTCCATCAGAATCTTGATCCGACTCGGACAGGAGCGTTTCAATCACAGACTCTATTTTTCCGGGAGGACAATGTTCTGGAGAACCTAAAACCTCTAAAGTCTTGTTATTGAGCTTTATCTCAAAACCGATAGCATCTAAGATATCCTCAGAAGATTTATATTGTTCTTCTTGTTGCGGGTTCAATTGAATCGATATTGGGAAAAGTAACTGCTGACTCATCCCTTTTTTAGTTGTTATTGCACTTAAAAAACGTTCGTACAAAATCCTTTGATGGGCCCTGCTTTGATCTATTAATAACATACTTGTCTTTAAAGGACAAACAATATATTTTGAAAAAAGTTGAAAAACACGAGTGGATTGAGGTAGTTCAACCAGTGAACTAGACGGAATAGAATCTGCAGGAGTGGTCGCTTGAATTCCACTATACAAACCCTCCCATTGATCCGTAGTTGGTTTTCTCTTTGCCGAGGCATCCTTAAAAGGATTGAAACTTGAATCTACTTCAATTGGTGGAGTTGCGGGTACTTTATTTTTAAAGGCATACGGAACATCCATTGTTTGGTTTTGTTCAAAATCAAGTGTTGGCATTACTTGAAAAATACCTAAACTATGCTTGATTGCAGAACGTAAAATAGCATAAAGACTTTGTTCATCTTCAAATTTCACTTCCGTTTTTGTAGGATGAATATTGATGTCGATTGTCTTGGGGTCTAAGTTCAAGGACAAGAAATATCCAGGATTATACCCTGGGCGTAATAATCCTTCAAATGCTGCGTTCACTGCGTGGTGTAAAAATGGACTCCTTATGAATCGGTTGTTAACGAAAAAAAACTGTTGTCCTCTTGTCTTTTTTGCATGAGTAGGTTTTAACACAAAACCTTTTAAAGTTGCGAGTGAAGTAGTTTCTTCAACGGGAACAAGAAAAGCATCTAATTTATTTCCAAAAATACCCACTATCCGTTTTCTAAAATTTGCTTCAGGCAAATCAAAGAGTTCAGTACCGTTATTAAAAAATAAAAATTTTATTTCAGGATGAGCAAGTGCTACACGATGAAATTCATCAATTACATGTCGAAACTCTACCCCATCTGATTTGAGAAAATTACGCCGTGCTGGGATATTATAAAAAAGACTTTTTGCAGCTATCGAAGTTCCTTTAGGTTGGGTAGAGAGGGTTTGTTCAATCACTTTGCCACCCTCTATTTTAAGGCAATGAGAAACTTCCTCGTTTTCTACTCGTGTATGTGTTTCTACATGTGCAATGGCCGCAATAGACGCGAGTGCTTCTCCTCTAAAACCTTTAGTTTTTAATGCAAAAAGATCCTCTGCAATATTTATTTTAGAAGTGGCATGACGTTCAAATGCCAAGCGGATATCTGTACTATTCATACCTATTCCGTTATCTATCACTTGAACCAATGTTTTACCAGCATCTTTTATAATTAACTGGATAGTATCTGCACTAGCATCAACCGCATTTTCCAGTAATTCTTTGACCACTGAAGCAGGACGTTGAATAACTTCACCCGCCGCTATTTGATTGGCTACATGATCAGGTAAAAGCTTAATTCGATTGGTCATTAAACGGGTAATGTAAAATGGAGAGATCAAAATCCAGAATGTAAAGACACACAAAAACGAGCGCTAAAATGATGATCAACAGACGTAATGAAATGGAACGGTTTTTCCGAGTACGCATTTGTAATCGTGCATCTTGCCATTGATGACCAAAATCATTTGAATTGTAAGTATCTCTATATTTGGAAAACTTAGAATCAAATTCATATAGATTTCCTTCTTCTTTTCCTTTGTAATAACGAGGCGTGTAATTATAACGCCTGTTTCTGGAAAGCTTGAATAAGTTTGACTTCAACATAAATCAAAGGTACAAGAAAGCTTTAAAATTAGAAACTCTAGTCCAAGAAACTTATGAGTGATTTAAGGGACTTGACGAAGTGCAATCATTTGAAGGGCAGCCGCCGCTGCCTCAATACCTTTATTACCGTGTTTTCCTCCACTGCGATCTTGTGCTTGCTCAAGGGTATTGTCTGTAAGCACACAAAATATAACGGGTACTTCAGAATGAATATTTAAGTCTTTTATTCCTTGTGAAACAGCTTCACAGACGAAATCAAAATGCTTTGTTTGCCCTTGAATTACACTCCCAATAACAATAACAGCGTCAGGATTATAGGATTGAGCTTTTTTTGCTCCGTAAATTAATTCAAAGCTACCAGGGACATTCCAAACTTTAATATTTGATTCCTGAACTTTATTTTTTAAAAGGGTCGTTACTGCACCTTCTTGAAGCGAAGAAGTAATGGTATCATTCCATTGAGAAACAACAAGATGAACAGTAAATGTTGTTCCATCAGGAACTACATCAGAATTATAAGCAGAAAGATTGCTTAATGCTGTTGCCATTTATTGTAGTAAAGTTTCCAATCTTCCAATTTGCACAGCAACAAGTTTCGCTTCCTCAGATTTAGGAAATTCTTTTTCGATTCGCTTTAAAAAGCCCAGAGACTGCTTGGTTTTTCCAATTTCTGTCCCCACCATTGCTGCCTTGTATAGATATTTAGGCGTACTGAACATATTGTTATTGATCTTAGAAGCAGTAACGTAATAATCAAAAGCATCCTCTTTTTGACCTAACTGAAGAAATGCATCTCCAATAGCTCCTTTAGATAGGGCACTCAACAATACATCATCTGCTGAAAATTGATCCAAATAAACAATCGCGTTCTCATAATCCTTAAGATTCAAGTATGCCATTCCTGCGCTATAGGTTGCCAACTTAGCCGCTGGTGTTCCCTTGTAGTTTTCAATAATATCTAAAAACCCATACTTTCCTTCTCCTCCTTTAAGGGCTCTAGAATATAATGAATCTGAATCGACACTGTTAACGGCTAATTCGAAGTAGTATTGCGCTTGATTTAATTCACTTACCGCTTCACGCTGTTTGGGCTCTGTAACAAAATTTGTATATCCAAGGTAGCCTAAAACACCTACAGCCACCACCCCTATGAGGGTTAAGATGATATTTTGGTATTTTACAACCCACTCTTCTGTCTTGGAAGCCGAACTGTCTAAAGCTTCAAAAACTTCAGCTGTTGTACTTTCAACTGCAATTTCATTTTCTTTTGAAGAAGTAACGGATTTCTTTGCCCCGCGTTTTTTATATGTAGCCATGGTAAAATAATTAAGCGGACAAAATTAGTCTTTTTATTCTAATTCAAAAAGCACTTCGCTAGCTTCTAACTTATTATTTTTGTATTCTATGCATTTAAAACAAATTACACTTACGAATTATAAGAACATTAGTGCTAAAACATTTGATTTCAATCCTAAAATCAATTGCTTTATTGGAAACAATGGTGTTGGAAAGACCAATATACTGGATGCCATTTATCATTTGGCTTTTGGAAAAAGCTATTTTAATCCCATTTCTATCCAAAATATAAAGCTAGGCACCGACTTTTTTGCTTTAGAAGGTCGTTATGAGACAGATGAAAGAGAAGAAAAAATAATCTGTAGTGTAAAAAAAGGTCAAAAGAAGACACTAAAACGCAATGGAAAAGTCTATGACCGACTTGCAGATCACATTGGATTGATCCCAACGGTTATAATTTCTCCTGCCGACAGTGATTTAATTTCGGAAGGGAGTAGTACACGACGAAAATTCATTGATGCAGTAATTGGACAAACTGATGCAGAATTTCTTAGAGATTTAATTGAATACAATAAAATACTTTCCCAGCGGAATGCCTTACTAAAGTACTTTGCACTCAACCATACTTTCGATGCAGATACCTTAGAAATATATAACGAGCAACTAACCAGTAGAAGTCAACCTGTATATGAGAAACGAAAGGCATTCATGGAACAGTTTACGCCAATCTTTATAGAACGCTACAATACAATTTGCGATCAGCAAGAGCAAGTAAATTTGTCTTATGACAGCCAGCTTCACAATGTATCACATAAGATATTACTTGAAGAAAATTTATCAAAAGATCGGATGATTCAGCACACCACTTCTGGTATACATAAAGACGATATTCACTTGTTAAAAGAAGGACAACCCATCAAAAAATTTGGAAGTCAAGGACAACAGAAAACTTTTCTAGTTGCTATGAAATTAGCGCAATTTGATTTTTTAAAAGCCGAAACTGGTGTTGCTCCCATACTTTTGTTGGATGATGCATTTGACAAACTAGATCAACAACGTGTTTCTCAAATTATTGTTCTAGTCGATCAAAATGATTTTGGCCAAATTTTCATTACCGATACACACGAGGATAGAACGTTACAAGCATTATCAAACACACAATCAAGTTATGAATTATTCAAACTCTAAAATATTTGTAGTAGTTGTAACCGTGCTTTTATCCTTGTGTTCAGAAGGATGTCAAAAAAGTGCTGCTATTCATATAGAACACCTTAACGGTTATTGGGAAATTGATTTTATTTCACAGCAAGGAGAAACTTTTAAGCCCAATTCTGCTGCTCCACTCTATGATTTTTATGCTTTAAAAGATCAATCTGGTTTTTACAAAAAAGTAGCCCCATCAATTTTGGGATCATTTCAAACGTCAGATGATGCAACCCTGGTTGAAATTGAACAAAACAAGTCGGGTATTTTCTTAAGATTTAAAACACCATGGGATGAATGGGGGAAAAAAATAATAGCATTAGACAGTCAAAAGCTTATCTTAGAACATAAAAAAAGAAGCTTTCATTACAAACGCCCTTCGCTAATCAACATAAATCCATGAGAGATTCAAAAAAAGACTTTGATCCTAAGCCCATCAAAAATGTACTGCAAGACATAGTGGGGCAAAAATCTCTAAAAAAAGGAGTTCAAAATATTAGGATTTGCAACGCATGGGGTGAAATTGTAGGTCAAAACATCATACAATACACTGATGAAGTTAAGTTTTCTCACAACATACTTTATGTTACCCTTCATTCCGCTCCGCTTAAAATGGAATTAAGTTATCGTCTTGAGTCCCTTACAAACAGATTGAACGAACATATTGGCGCTACGGTAATCCAAAAAATTGTATTGCGTTAGAATTGCTCGCGAGTAGCAAAATGAAAAGCTGCTTCTATTGCGGCATTCTCGTCACTATCAGATCCATGCACCGCATTTTCTCCCATTGAGGTTGCATACAGCTTGCGAATAGTACCCTCAGCAGCTTCTGCAGGATTTGTAGCTCCTATGAGAGTTCTAAAATCAACAACTGCATTGTCTTTTTCTAGTATAGCAGCAACAATAGGTCCTCGTGTCATAAAGGCTACAAGTTCTCCAAAAAAGGGTCGCTCTTTATGTACTGCATAAAAATACTCTGCATCAGCAAGTGTCAATTGTGTCAATTTTAAAGCTTTAATTCTGAAGCCAGAAGAAGTCACTTTTTCTAGAATATTACCGATATAACCGTTTTCAACCCCATCAGGTTTGATCATCATTAAAGTTGTATTTGCCATTTTTTATATTTGTAGCAAAGCTACTAAATGTATTTAAATACCCACTTTAATCGTCATATTAAAGATTTAGATAAATTGAAAAAACAAGGTGGAATGGTACACAAATATGATGAAAACAGTATCTTCGCAAGGTATGGATACGCATTTTATAACCGGACTTAAAAAAAAGCTTGAAACCCCTCAGAAAGCAGTCATACTGCCCCACAAAAATCCTGATGGAGATGCTCTGGGAAGCACCTTAGCTTTATTTCATTATCTAATTCAAAACAAGCATGAAGCAATTGTTATTTCGCCAAATGATTATCCAGGTTTCTTAAATTGGCTCCCTGGTCAAGATCAGATTTTAAAATACAATCGGAGTCCAAAAGACGTACGTCATAAAATTGATTCTGCTACTTTAATCTTCACCCTAGACTTTAATAATCTATCTAGAATTGGAGACTTAGAACCTTTGATAGAAAAATCTACGGCTGATAAAATCATGATTGATCATCATGAGAGTCCACATGAATACGCCTCATTGACGTATTCTGACGTGAATATGAGTTCTACTTGCGAGATGGTTTACAACCTTCTTAATGCATTGAACTCAGAAGCATTTACAAGCGATATTGCAAAATGTTTGTATACTGGAATAATGACTGACACCGGCTCATTCCGATATCCAGCTACCACCCCAACCACTCATCGTGTAATCGCCCGTTTAATAGAAGCTGGAGCCTCAAGTACAGAGATCCACCAAAATATTTATGACAACTCCTCATTTAGCAGACTCAAATTGCTTGGGGTGACCTTATCAAGTCTTAAAAAAATTGCTAATCTTCCAATTGTCTTCATGACCATTACGCAGGAGGAACTTAATAGCTGTGATTTTATAAAAGGAGACACCGAAGGTTTTGTCAATTATGGATTAAGCCTCGAAGGGATTGTTTTTTCATGTATCATGATTGAAAATGAAAGTGAAGGAATTATTAAAATGTCGTTTAGATCTCAAGGTGAATTTTCAGTAAATGATTTTGCACGAGCTTATTTCAACGGTGGAGGACATCATAATGCTGCAGGCGGAATGTCTGCAGTTTCAATGAAAGAAACAGTGGCTCGTTTTGAAAAAGCCACACAAGAAGTCGCCGAAAATTTTAAAATGTGAGAAAAGCAACTTTCCTATTAGTGCTCTTTCTGTTTGTTTCTTGTAAGGAGACACGTCCAAGAAGACCTCTAAACTTAAAAGGAGATGCTTTTATGAGTACCTCTGCCCAACGCAATAAAAATTTATTAAAAAAAGAAGAAGAACTACTAAAATCAGTAGCTTCAAGAGATAGTCTTCTAAACTTTGAGATTTCAGAGTCGGGTTTTTTGTTTGCTTATAAAAAGCAGAATTCACAAAAGAATGCTTTTCCTAAAAAAAGAGAACTCGTCCGTTTTCAATACCAAATAGAAGACCTTGAACAAAATATCATTTACAGTTTTGAAGAACTTGGTCCAGTAACATATGCTATTGATCAAGAAGATTTACTTCCTGCGCTCAGAGAAGGTCTTCGTTTACTAAAACCCGATGATGTTGTGGTATTTCTTTTTCCTTCCTACCTTTGTTACAGTTATCAGGGAGATGGGCAGAAAATAGGAATAAACCAACCCCTGAGATTCACAATAGAGCGTTTACCTATTAATTAATAAACATCAGATAATGAAAAAACTAATTGCTCCACTTTTAATTATACTTATAAATATAGGTTGTAAAACACAATATCCAGATCTTGAATCAGGCCTTTATGCCGACATCAAAACAAGTAAAGGTTCAATAGTCATCAAATTAGCTCATGAAAAAGCCCCTATAACTGTGGCTAACTTTGTTTCATTGAGTGAAGGAAATAATCCGATGGTTTCAGAAGAATTCAAATCTAAAAAATTCTACAATGGACTAAAATTTCACCGCGTAATTGCAAATTTTATGATTCAAGGTGGAGATCCTACAGGTACGGGATCTGGGGGACCTGGCTATCGTTTTGATGATGAATTTTCAGACTTAACACATAAGGGTGCTGGTATTCTTTCCATGGCGAATTCTGGTCCTGCAACCAATGGAAGTCAATTTTTTATTACCCATAAAGAGACTCCATGGCTAGACGGAAAACATTCAGTTTTTGGTGAAGTCGTACTTGGTTTAGAAATTGTTGACAGTATTGCTCAAAATGATTTGATTGAAGAAATTGTTATCATTCGAAAAGGAGGAGATGCAAGGAAGTTTGATGCTCCAGAAATTTTTAGCACTTATTTTTCAAAGAAAGATGAAATTGCAAAAGAGAAAGAAGCAAAACAAGCTGTAATCAAAGAAAAAAACGTTGCAAGATTTGATAAACAAAAAGAGGATGCTACAACCACTAAATCTGGCTTACAATACCTTGTAACTTCAAAAGGAAATGGGGCTGCTGTAACCACTACAAATAAAACAAATGTTCATTATGCCGTGTACTTTGTGGATGGTACCCTTTTGGAAACAAGTATGGAAGAAGTTGCCGCTGTAAATAACACTTTAAATATACAACGTCAAAATGCTGGAAAATATCTTCCTATAGAAGCTTCAGTAGGAGAAGATGCAAGAATGATCCAAGGGTTTAAAGAAGGCTTACGCCTATTGAAACAAGGTGACAAAGCTACTTTATTTCTACCCTATACAATCGCATATGGAGTAACAGGAGGGCAAGGAATTCCTCCCCAAACTGATCTGATATTTGAAGTTGAAATTATCAACGTTATTAAGTAATAATAAAAGAAAAGGTCAACAATTGTTGGCCTTTTTTATTTTATGAAAAAAGTATACTGTTTTCTAATTGTACTCCTTCCTCTCCAGTGGTTGGCTTTGTTTTGGATTAGGAAAAACCCAAAATGGATTGACTCTTTTTTTAGCCAAAATTTTTATCCCTATTTATTTAAGGTACATCGCTTTTTCTTTGAAAAATTACCTTTTTCGTTTGGTGATTTATTCTATGCTGTTATTCTTGTTCTTTTTATTGGTAGTTGTATTAAATTAATCAAACAACCAAGAAAAAGGAGTATACCCTTTCTCTTAAAAGGATTAGCAATTAGTTCATTGATATCACTTATATTTCAAATTAGCTGGGGTTTCAACTATTATCGGACTCCATTACATGAATCATTACAATATGATTTAAGATACAATGAAGATGAATTAACCATCACCCTTGAAAAATTAATAGAGACCACCAATGAACTCCACCAAAGACTTACTAGCTCAGATAGTGTTGCAGTAAAAATTCCATACACTAAAGAGGTTTTATTAAAAATGATGGAGAAGAATTTTTCCTATGATAACGAAATGTATCCTGTACAACCCTTTGTGAAAAATTCACTCTGGAGTACGCTACTCAGCTATATGGGTTATGCTGGTTATTTAAATCCATTTACCCTGGAATCACAGGTAAATAAAAACATCCCTAAACTGAACTACATCACCACCCTTGCACATGAAATGGCACATCAACTTGGAATTGGTGCAGAAAATGAAGCCAATTTCATCGCCTTTTCTACCACCACAAATCACAGTGATCCCTTTATTCAATATTCAGGCTATAGTTTTGCATTTCAATATTGCTACTTGGAGTTATATAAAGCCAATCCAGAAAAAGCAAAAGAATTAATCACTCGATTAAACCCTGGAATAATAAAAAACTTTAGGGCACTTTCTGCTTTTTGGCAAAAGTATAAAAACCCACTTGAGCCTTATTTAAAAAAAGGCTACGACTCTTATTTAAAAGCAAATGGTCAAGCCCTTGGAATTCAAAGTTATAATGCCATGGTTGCGCTAGTAATTGCCCATTCAAAAGAGAATTCTTACTCTCTTGATAAATTCTATTAATTTTTATTAAAATCAGTAAGATTTTAAAATACCTTGCAGGAGTGAAAACATTATCCAGCATACAGAACCCAGAGCTAAAAAAGCTTCGTTTGCTTCATCAAAAAGCACGTGAACGTAAAAAAAGTCACCTTTTTGTCGTTGAAGGAGAACGTGAAATTCTCAAAGCAATAAAAGGAGGCTATCGTTTCGAATCCATATTCATTCATGAAGAGGCTTCAGGTGATTTCGAGGATTTACTTGACGTTGATGTTGACAACCATATTTACAGTTTGGAAACTGATCTTTTTGAACGACTTAGTATTCGTTCAGGATCAGAAAAAATAATTGCTGTTGCACATAGTAAAACTCATGAGTTAGCACAATTAAAGCTAAAGGATACAGCTATAATTCTAGTAATTGAAGCCCCAGAAAAGCCTGGGAATATAGGTGCATTATACCGTACAGCTGCAGCAGCAAAAATAGATGCTGTAATTATTGCAAATCCAAAAACAGATTTTTATAACCCAAACAGCATCCGATCTAGTTTGGGATGTGTATTCCTACTCCCTACAGCTATCGCAACCTCAGAAGAGGTTATCACCTTTCTAAAAGAGCAAAAAATCACAATCACAACAGCCGCAATTCACCCGAATGCGATTGCCTATGATCAGTATGATTACTCTCCTCCATGTGCCCTAGTTATGGGAACTGAAAGTACAGGCTTAGACAAGTTATGGCTCGAGCAAACTAATCAAAACTTGATAATTCCGATGGCAAAAGAAGTAGATTCTTTAAATTTATCTGTTTCGGCAGGAATTTTGATGTATGAATCACAACGTAAAAACAATCGCTTTTAAAATCACTATTTTTAGGTATATTGAAACAACATGATCGTTGACCAGGAATTAGAAAATAAAGAAATTGCTAAGCAATACAAGGAATTGCTCAGGATCAGTTATCAGTCCTTGTGTGATTCCGACAAAAAAATGATTCGATTAGCATTTGATACTGCTGTTGAAGCACATGGGGATCAACGTAGAAAGTCAGGTGAAGCTTATGTTTTCCATCCAATTAGTGTTGCAAAAATTGTAGCCCATCAAATTGGTCTTGACGCCACTTCAATCTCAGCCGCTCTATTGCATGATGTCGTAGAGGATACCCCTGTCACTCTTCAAGACATAGAGCGACTCATGGGAAATGTTGTGGCAAAAATTGTTCATGGACTCACCAAAATTTCCAGCTTAAAAAAGGATAAAGACATTTCTCTTCAAGCCGAGAATTTCAGAAAAATGTTACTCACTTTAAACGATGACGTAAGGGTCATTATCATCAAAATTGCTGACCGGCTTCACAATATGCAAACCATGGACTCCATGCCGGAATATAAGCAGGTGAAGATTGCCTCTGAGACATTATACATCTATGCCCCCCTAGCCCACCGTATAGGACTCTACAATATTAAAACTGAGCTAGAAGATTTAAGTTTAAAGTATACAGAGCCTCAACGTTATAGTTCTATCAAAGAAAAGATTGATGAAAGTAAAGAAACCCAAGATGAGTATATCAGTTCCTTTTCTCAATTCATTGCGCAGCAATTAAAAAAAGAGCGTCTTAAATACGAAATAAAGGGAAGAAGTAAATCGATTTATTCGATTCACAAAAAAATGCTTGCGCAAAATGTTTCGATTGAGCAGATCTACGATAAATTTGCAATAAGGATTGTTTATGACTGTCAAAGAGCAAAAGAGAAATTTGTTGCATGGAAAATATACTCTATAATTACGGATCATTTCACACCCAATCCTACTCGGCTTAGAGATTGGATTTCTGCCCCAAAATCAAACGGATACGAAGCACTCCACATCACAGTGATGGGTCCAATGAACAAGTGGATTGAAGTTCAAATTCGTTCGAGTCGCATGCATGAAATCGCAGAAAAAGGATATGCAGCTCACTTTAAATACAAACAAGGAGAACAAAAAGATATTGGAATTGAAAGTTGGCTCAACCGACTTCAAGAAGTACTTGAAAACAACACTGGAAATGCAGTTGATTTTGTAGAAGATTTCAAACTCAATCTTTATGCGAAAGAGATTTTTGTTTTCACACCTAAAGGGGATTTAAAACCTTTACCTCAGGGAGCTACAGCGCTTGATTTTGCATTTTCAATACATTCAGAAATTGGTAAAAAGACCAGAGGAGTTAGGGTTAATGACCGCCTAGTTCCACTGAGCAAAATACTCGTCAGTGGGGATCAAATTGAGGTCATCACTTCAGACACAATAAAACCCTCAAAGAATTGGCTAGACTTTGTCATTACCTCACGAGCGCGTTCAATTATAAAATCTTCATTGAACGATGATAAAAAAGAGAGAGCTGAAGAAGGAAAGGAAATTTTAAGAAGAAAGTTAAAGCAACTAAAAATAACAAGTAGTGAAAAAACCATTCAAAGCATGTTACTCTTTTTCAAGTTTAACTCGAGTCAGGATCTCTTTTACAGAGTAGGAATTGGCACTTTGGACAATAAGCAATTAAAAGAATTTGCAAGTGTGTACAACAATTCTGTACTTAATTTTTTCAAAAAGCGTATTCGATCAAAAAAACCTGAGGAGATTAATACTCATAATGAAATCACGGAGAAATTTGACAAACTGGTTTTTGGGAAAGAAAAGGAAGTCATGGCACACAGCTTTGCTAATTGTTGTAGTCCAATTGCTGGAGATCCAGTTTTTGGATTCATCACGGTAAATGAAGGGATCAAAGTACATCACAAAGAGTGCCCCAATGCTATTACATTACAATCCAATTATGCATACAGAATATTACCTGCTAAATGGGTGGACTCTTCATCTGAAGAATATTCTGCAGTGCTAAAACTATCTGGAATTGATACTCGAGGACTTGTAAATGAAGTCACTAGAATGATTTCAAACAACAGTAACGTAAACATTAATAAAATCAATTTCGATTCTAAAGATCAATTTTTTACTGGGGAGATTCATGTAAGCGTACAAAACATAAACATTCTCAACAAGTTAGTTCAAAATTTGGCTAGAGTAAACGGAATCGACAAAATTGTTAGGGAATAAGCCTTAATAACTATCTTTACAAAATGATTACAGAAAAATCAAATCAAGATATTGTTAAAGAGGTATTTATCAACTTCTTAGACCAACACGGACATCGTAAAACCCCGGAGAGGTTCGCCATTCTTTTTGAAATCTATGACAATAAAGAGCATTTTGACATAGAATCTTTGTACATCAAAATGAAAAATAAAAATTATAGGGTAAGCCGCGCAACACTTTACAATACCATTGAGTTGTTATTAGAATGTGGCCTAGTTCGAAAACACCAGTTTGAAAAAAATCAAGCCCAATACGAAAAATCATATTTTGATCACCAACACGATCATATCATACTTACGGATACTGGAGAAGTAAAAGAATTTTGCGACCCTAGAATCCAACAAATAAAGAAAACAATTGAAGAGGTTTTTGATGTTGAAATTCACAAGCATTCTTTATACTTTTACGGCACAAAAAAGAAATAAAAATAAATCCAATAAAACATGGCGGTAGACTTGCTACTCGGTCTTCAATGGGGAGACGAAGGAAAAGGAAAAATAGTTGATGTATTAACCACTTCTTATGATATTATCGCCCGATTCCAAGGCGGACCAAATGCGGGACACACCCTAGAGTTTGAAGGTAATAAGCACGTACTTCACACAATTCCCTCTGGAATATTCCACCCCAAAGCAATTAATTTAATTGGAAATGGTGTTGTAATTGATCCTGTAATTTTTAAAAAAGAAATTGATAATTTAGCTCCCTATAAGATTGATTTTTCTAAGAAATTACTAATCTCAAAAAAGGCACATCTTATTTTACCAACTCACCGCTTATTAGATGCAGCTTCAGAAGCAGCTAAAGGGAAAGCTAAAATAGGATCTACCCTTAAAGGTATAGGACCTACCTACATGGACAAAACGGGAAGAAATGGAATTCGAGTTGGTGATATTTTAGCAGCTGATTGGCAAGAAAATTATAAACGTCTAACCCAAAAACATTTAAAAATGTTAAAAGGCTATGACGCTTCTATTGAGTATGATTTAAAAAGTATGGAGACTGCTTTTTCTGATAGTATTGAAGCCTTAAGATCGTTCAAATTAGTTGATAGTGAGCAATACCTCATTGAAGCGCAGAAAGCAGGGAAAAAGATTTTAGCCGAAGGGGCACAAGGATCTCTTTTAGATGTTGATTTTGGAACTTATCCTTTTGTTACCTCATCTACAACAACAGCCGCAGGCGCATGTACTGGACTAGGTGTTGCACCTAACAAAATAAAAGAGGTTTATGGAATTTTCAAAGCCTATACCACTCGAGTAGGAAGTGGTCCTTTCCCAACTGAATTGTTCGATGAAGATGGAGAAACTATGGGTCGAGTAGGTAACGAATTTGGGGCTACGACTGGACGTTCAAGACGTTGCGGTTGGATTGATTTAGTAGCACTGAAGTACTCTATTCACATCAATGGAGTTACTCAATTAATGATGATGAAAGGGGATGTTCTTTCTGGCTTTGACAAAATTAAAATCTGTACTGCCTATAAAACGGATGAAGGAATCATGAACTATTTCCCTTACGACGTTACCGCCAATATTGAACCCATTTACGATGAAATAAAGGGATGGGAAGAAGATTTAACTAAAATGACAGCAACATCTGAATTTCCTGATAATTTCCAGGCTTATATAGATTATTTAGAAAAAGCTTTGGAAACTCCAATCAAAATTGTTTCTGTTGGTCCAGACCGTAAGCAAACGATTTTTAGATAAAAACAACCATGAGTATGGGGCTGCACTTACGTTCAATTTTACTGGTTTATTGCAGCCTTTGTTTTAGTCTATTAGTTGCTCAAGAACCAAAAATCATTGAAATTAGACAAGCTGGTGGTTCTACTCAAGATCAAGAGCGATTTCCGGGAGCCAATATTCTTTTTAAGTCGCCTGAAAAAAGAGTTCTCTTGTTTCACGAAGGAGCATTAATTGAGTCAGATCAAGCCTATTTTTACTCAAAAGACAATTATTTTAGAGCCTTAGGAACTGTTGTTTTTACACAAGGAGACAGTTTAAAAATGACCTGTAATGCCATCGAATATGATGGAAAGACAAAAACGGCTATTGCCATTGGTAATGTTAATCTCCAGAGGCCCGACATGAATCTAAAAACAGAACGATTGGATCTTGATAGAATTAATTCTAAAGCTTTCTACAATACAAAAGGTGTAATTATAGACAGTGCAAGTACACTTACAAGTAACCGAGGTACGTATTTTATGGAGCAAAAAAAATACCGCTTTACCTCTGATGTTACTATTGTAAATCCTGACTATGTTGTTAATTCAGAACAACTGGACTACTTTACTGAATTAAACCAAGCTTACCTTTACGGGAATTCTAAAATAAAAGGGAAAGCCTACACTATTTTGTGTGAACGAGGATTTTATGATTTAGACAGAGAAAAAGGAATTTTTAAAAAAAATGCAACCCTATATTATGATAATAAAATAATTAAAGGGGATAGTTTATACTTTGAAAGCGAAAGGGATTATGCAGCAGCTACAAAAAATATAAGCATTTTTGATTCCCAAAATAACTCAATCATCACAGGGCATTATGGAGAAATTTTTAAAGCTAAAGATTCTGCGATCATTACCCGAAGAGCAATGGCGATTAATGTCGTAGACCAAGACTCGCTATTTATACATGCAGACACCCTAGTCGCTACTGGACCAGAAGAAAAAAGAATTTTAAGGGGATATTACGACGTAAGGATTCTTAAAAGTGATATCAGAGGAAGATCTGATTCAATTTATTTAGACGAATCCATAGGACTTACCAAACTTTTAAATAAGCCGCTGACTAAAAAACAAGAACAAGTTTTTACGGAAGCCGATCGAAATGCAAATAATCCCGTTTTATGGTTTGGTAAAAGTCAGATGTCTGGAGATAAAATACTATTACTCTCTGATATAGCTACTAAAAAATTAGACTCCATTAAAATCACCCAAAATGTCTTTATCATAGAAAAAGATACACTAAAGGATGATGGTTATCAACAAATAAAAGGCGGCTTATTAAATGGAGCCTTCAAGGAAGGGAAGCTAGATAATATTGTCATCACCAAGAATACAGAAATGGTGTATTATCTATATAACGATGAGGATTTACAGCTCATAGGAATCGACAAAACCACTTGTAGTGCACTACAGATGAATTTCGTAGACGGACAAATAGATGATATTACTTTTTTGGTAAGCCCCATTGGAGATGTTTATCCCGAAGAAGAAATTCCAATAAATGACCGTACATTAAAGGGTTTTGTATGGAGAATAAAAGAACGTCCAGAAACCGTTAAAGACCTCTTTGACGAAAAAGATAAAGCAGATCAATTTCCAGATATTTTAAAATTTAAATTTCCTGTGGAATCTGAAAAAAAAGAAATTGAAAAGCCACTTCAATGAGATCGCTGCAAGATGATTTTTTAAACTATCAAGCCAAAACGACTCCTCACCCTTTGGGGATTGTCGTAAAAAAAGCAAAAGGTTCTTATATCACGTCTGAATCAGGGAAAAAGTATTTAGATTTTATTGCTGGAGTTTCTGCTTGTAGCCTAGGTCATTGTCATCCTAAAGTAGTTTCAGCAATAAGAAAACAATCAAAGAAATATTTGCATGTTATGGTTTACGGGGAGTTTGCCCAAGAACCTGCTGTAAATTTGTCAAAAGAATTAATTGACTTACTACCAGAGAATCACCAATCAATTTATCTTACAAATTCAGGAACTGAAGCCATAGAAGGGGCATTAAAGTTAGCAAAAAGGGTAACAGGAAGAAGTGAACTTATTGGAGCTCTCAATAGTTATCACGGAAGTACTCACGGTGCTTTAAGTCTTTTAGGGTCCGAGCATCAAAAAGTAGGCTATCGTCCCTTCCTTCCAGACACCAGATTCATTCAGTTCAATTCCCTAGCTGACCTAGAAAAGATTACAACTAAAACCGCAGCAGTACTTCTTGAAACCATACAAGGGGGAGCAGGTTTTATTCTTCCAGAAAACGATTATTTTAAAAAAGTTAAAGAAAGATGTGATGCTGTTGGAGCCTTACTGATATTAGACGAAATTCAACCTGGATTTGGAAGGACGGGGCGCTTCTTTGGTTTTGAACATTTTAACGTAAAACCTGATATTATCGTGATGGGAAAAGGGATGGGTGGAGGCCTACCCGTAGGTGCATTTACTGCCTCTCATGATTTAATGAAAATGTTGGAAGACAAACCCAAATTAGGACATATTACAACCTTTGGAGGAAATCCTCTAATTGCAGCTTCTTGTCTTGCAACCCTAAGAGTAATTAGAGATTCGGAATTAATGCAGGAGATCCCAGAAAAAGAGGCCTTATTTCGTTTTGAATTAAATCATCCAAAAATAAAATCAATCCGAGGGAAAGGCTTGATGCTTGCACCTATTCTTGAAAATGCCGAACTCGCCAATCAAGTTGTTTTAAAATGTATTGACAGAGGACTTCTACTCTTTTGGCTTCTCTGGGAAAAAAAAGCAATTCGTATCTCACCGCCCTTAACTATCTCAAAAAAAGAAATCAAAAAAGGATGTGCTATAATTCGATCGGTTTTGGATGAAATCTGAATTCACTTGTGTTGATTAATTTGTTAAAAACAATGCTGTATTAAAACAAAATTGTCTATTTGGAGTCATTATCTTTAATGTAAGATTAGACAACACTTTATGTTGAATTACAATTCTGAAAATGCCCAGTCATCAATTATTAAATTTGAGCACATGCTCAAGACAAATCATGTCTACTTTTTTGATGCCCAAGAATTTGAGGATATTATTGTACACTACCTTGGAGTCGGTAATAATCAATTAGCTAAAAAAGCATTGAAAATGGGACTTGAGCAGCATCCTTCAAATGTTGAATTAATGATGCTCCAAAGTGAAATTTTTATTCTAGATGAAAAGTTTGACAATGCGATTGAACTTTTAAACTATATTGAAAAATTAGCGCCATTGGAAGAAGAAATTGCACTTCAAAAAGCCACTATAGCTTCTAAAATGGGAGACCACAAAGCTTCCATTGAATTCCTTCATACAGCTCTGGAATTCACTGATGATCCTGTTGAAATATGGAATCTATTGGGAATGGAACATTTATTGGCAGAAGAATATGAAGATGCTGAATATTTTTTCAAAAACTGCCTATCTGATAATCCTGAGGATTATCCAGCACTCTACAACCTACTGTACTGCTACGAACAACTCAAAAAAGATGATGAAGCCATAGCTTCTTTAAATGAAGTTTTAGAAGCAGATCCCTACTGTGAAGTTGCCTGGCTTCAATTGGGAAAACTTTTTAATAAGATTGGGAAAACTAAAGAAGCGCTCTCAGCATTTGAATACGCAATAATTAGCGATGATACGTTTACTGGAGCTTACATAGAAAAAGGCAAAATACTAGAACATATTGGCCGTACTAATGAAGCAATCGAAAATTATGAAGTTGCTCTAAACACAACTGAACCAAGTGCCTTTGTTTTCCAAAGTATCGGACGTTGTCATGAAAAATTAGGAAATGATCGATTAGCACAAAAATTTTATCTAAAATCTGTTCAAACCGAACCTACTAATGAAAAAGGATGGGTATCCTTAATTAACCATCACATACAAATTGGAAATTTAAAAAAAGTCAAGTATTACTTATCAAGTGCATTAGATGTAAATAGTGATTCTTTCCTCCTATGGATGAAAAGTGCTGAAATATACAAAGCCCTAGACCAGAATAAAAAAGCATTAACTGCCTATACTAAAGCCCTGGATTTAGGATATTTTGAGCATACATTCTTGTTGGATTTTATTGATTTAAATCTTGAAACAGCACAATGGGAAGAAGCCTATCAAATTGCAAAAACAGCCTACAAAGGGTATCCAGAAAGTGAAGATGTGAAATTAAGACTCGGAGGATGTAGTTTGGTTTTAGGACATCAAGGTGAGTCCAAATATCTTTTAGATCCAAACCTTGTTCAAAAAGACGCCCTTGATTTACTCCTTCGCCTTTTTTCTAAAGCTGAGCCATTATTATTTGATCATTTTCTTTCTAAATAAAGTAAGGTTTAGTTTCAAGTAACTATGGTTTTCTATATTTACATAATATAATTTAAACGAATCAAGCATGCGGTATTTATTGCTCTATTTCAAAGGAATGCTAATGGGAGCAGCCGATCTTGTTCCAGGGGTTTCTGGCGGTACGATTGCACTTATTACAGGTATCTATAAAGAATTATTAGACAGTATAAATGCAGTCTCATGGAGCACCTTAAAGCTTTTAAAAAAAGAAGGAATCGTTGCCGTATGGAAAAAATTAAAAGGTTCCTTTTTGTTAGCTGTCTTTGGAGGGATTATTTCCAGTATTCTATTGCTTTCAAGATTACTAGAATGGCTCATGATCAATGAACCTATTGGGCTTTGGTCATTCTTTTTCGGATTGTTAATTGCGAGTATTGTTTATCTTATCATAACGGATCTAAAGTTTGATTTAACATCAATTCTTTATCTCGTTCTGGGAGTAATCCTCTCCTTTATGGTAACACAGTTACAAGGAGGTCAAGTAGAAATTAGTCTTTGGTACTTATTTCTTTCGGGTTTCATTGGTATTTCTGCAATGATCTTACCTGGCTTATCCGGAGCCTACATCTTTTTTGTAATGGGTGTGTATCAAACCATACTGTCTTACCTGAGACAAGTACAAGACCTGGTCTTTGATTTTGATCAGGCCGTATTTATTACAGTCGGTAGTGGATTGGCTGTTTTTATTTTAGGAATCATAACGGGTTTGAAAGTTTTTTCAAAATTTCTAACATGGCTATTAGAAAGACATCCAAAACAAATTATGGCTGTTCTCATTGGACTCATGATTGGTGCACTTCATAAAGTATGGCCATGGCAAAATGAAATTCCATCCCCTACTTCAACAATTGAAAATACTGCAGCTGTCTTTCCTAACGCTTATCTTACGGGTGATCCACAAATTTTAAAAGCATTGCTCTTGATGATAATTGGTTTTGCTTTACTATTTCTATTGGAACGTGCAAAGAACTTTCTTGGAAAATGAAATCCCTAACAAAAAAGAGAACTTTAATTGAGGCCTTTTTTCTGATTCTAAAAGGAATTGCAATGGGAGCTGCCAATAAGGTACCCGGAGTTTCTGGAGGCATTGTTGCCTTGGTTGGTGGATTTTATGAAGAACTCATTTTTTCATTTCAACGACTCAATTTAAATGCATTTAGACTTCTTGTTACAGGAAGATTCAGATCGTTTTGGAATTATGTAAATGGTGCATTTTTGACAACTCTTTTTGGAGGAGTAATCATCAGTTATTTTAGTGTTTCACTTTTATTGGATTATGCACTTAACAAAAATGAGTCCATAGTCATGGGTGCCTTTTTAGGAATGATACTCGCTTCATTAGTCTTAGTAATAAAACAAGTAGACCATTGGGAAAGATCAACTGTTTCGATCTTAATATTAGGATTAGTTTTGGGATTAAGTTTGAGTTTTGCCCGACCCATTTCTGAAAATGATCAATTATATTTTGTCTTTTTCTGTGGAATTATAAGTGTTTCAGGGATGACTATTCCTGGACTTTCAGGTTCTTTCCTTTTATTGATATTAGGCAATTACAATCTCCTTTTAGTTGATGCAGTAAATGCGTTATTTAAAGTCTTATCTAATCTGTTGATTGGAAATTTCGAGCATTTGAATGACCCCATTTTACAACGTTTATTAATTATAATGGCAGTCTTTGGACTAGGCTCCATACTGGGATTAATTCTTTTTTCTAATATAATTAAATGGGTCCTTAAAGCTTATCCAAAATATACGCTAGCAGTAATTATAGGGTTTATCACAGGAACCTTACGTTTGGTTTGGCCATGGAAGCTGAAGGTCTTCAACTATGACGATCAAGGTCAAATTATTACAAATAGTGTAGGGAATCCGGAAGTTATAAACTATCATTATGATTTCCCAGATTTCAGTAATTTAGATACTTATGCGGTTATTGTTGCTTTAATTTTTGGAGCGACACTACTCTTTGCAATTGATAATTATGATAAAAAGAAAAATAATGAAGCAATACGGCCTGGTAGGTAAGCATATCGATTATTCTTTTTCTAGAGAATACTTTAAAGTAAAGTTTGATAAGGAAGGATTAAGTGATCACACCTATGTCAATTATGACTTTACTACTATTGAAGGATTTGCTCAACTACTTTCTGAGAGACCACTGCCAACAGGACTAAATGTTACCATTCCTTACAAAAAAGAAGTGATTCCATTTTTAGATAGAATTTCTGAAGAAGCTCAGGTCATAGAGGCGGTCAATACAATTATCTGGGAAAAAGACGGTTCAACCACAGGACACAATACAGATCATACTGGATTTCAAAAAGCACTCCAAGAAGCCTTTACTAGCATACCCAGAAAAGCGCTTATACTAGGAACAGGTGGAGCATCAGGTGCTGTCAAATATGTTTTGAAAAAATTAGGCTGCGAGTTCACTTTTGTTTCGAGAAATCCAACTGCAAGCCAACTTAGTTATGAGGCACTAAATGAATCCTTAATGAAAGAGGTGGATCTCATCGTAAATACAACTCCCCTTGGAACATTTCCAGATATTGAAAAGGCACCTCCCCTACCTTATCAGTGGATAAGCAATAATCATATGTTATTTGACTTAATCTATAACCCATCTGAAACTAACTTTTTAAGACTTGGAAAAAATAATGGTGCGAGGACTTGCAATGGACACAAAATGTTGGTCTATCAAGCAGAAAAATCATGGGAGCTATGGAATTCATAATTTTATAAGTATTTTGAGAACGTTACATCTAAAATTTGACAGATTCTATTTTTAGAATCCAAAAAAATGTATATTATTTGTGCATAAGCTACATACTATGGAAGAAAATACCATACCATCGGGTGCGGACGATCAATTGAAACCGCAAGAAATTGAAAATCAATCTATAGAAGATCAAAGATCTTCTGAACAAGTTGATGAAACAATTGAACCTATCAAAGACGAATCAACCGAACAAAGTTCGGAGGAGGTCATTGAAACTAAAGATACTCAAGAAGAAGAAAAGAAGAATAATGATCTAAATGAAATTGATCTTTCTGGACTTTCAATAGAGGAACTCATTGAGTTATATACCCGTGTGACTACTTCTGAAAATTGGTTCAGAAATCACAGACAGGTTCAAAAGATCAATACCGCTTTCGATGAAAAATTCCATGCTGATCTTGAATCTAATAAAAAGACCTTTATTAAGGAAGGTGGAAATGAAATTGACTTTTACTTTAAGCCTGAATACAAAAAGAAGTTTGATCAAATCGGTTATGATTATCGAAAAAAGAAAAGAGAGCATTTTAAATCTCAAGAAGCTAGTCAAAAAGTCAATTTAGAAAAAAAGAAAGCCATAATTGAAGAGATTAAAAATCTAATCAATGTGGAACAAAATATCAATACCATTTATAAACGCTTTCGTGCTTTGCAAGAAAGTTGGTATAATACAGGTACTATCCCAAGAGCAGACAATCAAAACATCTGGGAAACTTATAAACATCATGTAGAACGCTTTTATGATTTTCTTCACTTAAATAGAGAATTACGTGACTTAGATTACAAACACAATTACGAAGAGAAACTTAAAATCATTGAGCAAGCTGAAGCCCTTCAGCAAATTCCAGATATTGTCAAAGCCAGTAGAGATCTAAATACCCTTCATCAGCTATGGAAAAATGATTTAGGCCCAGTTGCCAAAGAACACAGTGAGGCCCTTTGGAATCGATTCCAAGAAGCTTCTCGAATCATTCAATCTAAAAGACAAGCCTATCAGAAAGACATGGTAGGTGCAATGAAAGAAAACCTCGTTAAAAAAGAATCCTTACTCAAATCGATGAAATCTTTAACGGAATCCAAACTTGATTCGCATAAAGTATGGCAAAATGCCATAAATGAATACAATAAATTACGTGAAGAATTTAAGTCAATTGGCTATGTTCCTGCTAAAGAAAGTAAAGCTACTTGGCAAGATTTTCGTGAAGTTGGTCGTGAATTCATGCGTCAAAAAAACATCTTTTACAAAGAACAGAAAAAAGAGTATAACCAAAACATTGATGCCAAAAAAGCTTTAATTGAAAAATCGAAAGGCATAGTTGACAGTGAGACTTGGGAATCCCGTGTACAAGAAATGAAAGAACTTCAAAAAGAATGGAGAAGTGTAGGTTTTGTTCCAAGAAAACTTGACAACAAATTATGGGGAAAATTCTCAGACATTCATAAAGTCTTTTTTGATCGTTTAAAATCTGGATATCAACGTCTTTCTTCTGAACAAGAAGCAATGGAGACTGAAAAAATAGCTCAAATTGAAAAATTAAAAGCCTTTACCTTTTCTTCTGACACAGAAAAACTCAAAGAAGAATACCTCAACTTCTGGGAAATCTGGAAAGCAATCAGTAGACTTGACACTGGAAATCAAGAAAAAATTAATTTCTCTTTCTCAAATGCTCTGCTTGCCGGAGTCAAAAAAGTTGATTTAGAAAAAGAAGTGAAAAATAAGGTTTTGATTGAATTAAACGCGTTGATCCTTCAAGGGGATTCTAAACGTTTACATCAAGAATTACAAACTGCTAGAACAAATTTATCTAACCTCAAAGGAGAATTAACTCAATTAGAAAATAACCTAGCTTTTTTTAGTAATTCGAGTACAGACAATCCGTTGTTCAAGAATGTTGAGAAACAGATCAAAAGTTGTCAAAATAAAATTGAAAAGGCTAACGAGGATTATATACGTTTAAAACAGATAAGAAATTCTCAAGAAAAGTCGTCGAAGAATCTTGCTGAAAATGCAAGTCAAGAATCCGAAGGTACTGCAAAAGAAAATTAACGTTTAGCTTCTTGCCAAAACGCTTCCATTTGGTTTAAGGATAATTTTTCAATTGATGTGTCTTGTGCTTTGGCTTGTGCTTCAATATATTGAAAACGATACATGAACTTTTGATTCGTTCGTTCTAAAGCAGACTCAGGATTTATTTTTAAAAATCGTGCATAATTGATTAATGAGAATAAGACATCTCCAAATTCATCTTCTATAGCCTCTGCATCTCCATTGGATAGTGCATCGTCTAACTCTGATAATTCTTCTTGAAATTTATCCCAGACTTGATCTTTAGTATTCCAGTCAAAGCCTACACCCGCTGCTTTTTCTTGCATTCGCTGTGCTTTAATCAATGCAGGAAGACCCTTTGGAACACCTTCTAAGACACTTTCTTTTCCTTCGGATAGCTTTAAGGCTTCCCAATTTTTCTTTACTTCTTCTGCATCTGAAACAGCTACATCACCATAAATATGAGGATGCCTGTAAATTAATTTTTCGATTATGTCATTGGTCACATCGGCAATATCAAAAGCGCTTTCTTCACTTCCCAATCTAGCATAAAAAACAATATGGAGTAAAAGGTCACCTAACTCCTTCTTGATTTCATTTAAGTCATTTTTTAAAATTGCATCCCCTAGTTCATAGGTTTCTTCAATTGTCAAATGACGTAATGTTTCAAAAGTTTGTTTTTGATCCCATGGACATTTTTCACGCAATTCGTCCATAACATCCAGTAGATGTCCAAAAGCTTCTAATTTGGATGCTTTAGAGTTCATTCCTTAGTGGATGTAGAAGAGGGATTAGTTTCTGTCTTGGCCGTCTTTTTTTTTGTTTTTGGCTTTGGAGAACTAAGGCGTTTATTTTGAAGTAAAATATTATACCACTGTATCACTTTTTTGATATCACTAGGATACACACGTTCCTCATCGTAATTGTCAAGTAAATCAAAAAAATAGGCTTCTAAATCACTTGCTGCAGCTTTAGGACTTACACTAGCATTTTTACCATCCTCCTTTTTGTGTATTTTTTCAAAAACCTCAGCCAAAGGAACTTCTGTTCCTATACAATAAATCTGTATCTCACTTAACACACTGACTTGATTATTAACTGAAGTCGTAACACGCTTTCCATCCACTAGGGATCTGGCGACAATTCCACCTCGAGTTTGAGCTTCCATTTCAAAAAGACCAGGTCTTCCAGAAATAGATAAAATTTTATCTAATTGCATATTATCGTTTTGTTTTGTTTGGAAACTTCATCGGATAATCTACTTGGATAGAACCCTTTGAAATTGAATTTAATCTGTTTTTAAGAAGTCTTCTTTTAAGAGAGGTTAGATGATCTGTAAACAATATCCCTTCAATATGATCGTATTCGTGTTGAACGACACGAGCCGCAAGACCTGTTAGGACAAGCTCTTGTTCTTTAAATTGTTCGTCCCAATAGTGTATCCTAATTCGCTCATGACGACTCACATCTTCGCGAACATCAGGGATACTCAAACAACCCTCATTAAACTCCCAAAGAGGGCCATCCTCTTCGAGGATAGTTGGGTTTATAAATGCTATTTTAAACGTTTTTAATAGGGTTACTTGTGTTTCATCAAGCTCCTCATCTTCCGAAAAAGGGGCTGCATCAATCACGAAAAGACGGATTGATAATCCAATTTGAGGAGCAGCCAATCCCACGCCATTAGAAGCATACATAGTTTCCCACATGTTTTCTATGAGCTGGTCTAAGTTTGGATATTCATCTGAAATCTCTACCGCTTCTTTTTTTAACACGGGAGCTCCATAAGCTACAATTGGTAAAATCATAGTGTGTTTGTTTTATAATCTAAATAAGATTGTAAGATAAGTGTTGCACTTACTTGATCAATCATTCCTTTGTCAGCACGTTTTTTTTTTGTTAAACCGCCATCTATCATTGATTGAACAGCCATTTTAGTCGTATAGCGTTCATCATAGCGTTCAATCGTCATTTCTGGGAAGTGGTTTTGAAGTTTTTTAATAAATTTAAGAATATGCACCTCCACTTCTGAGGGAGCACCGTCTTTTTGGAGAGGTTTCCCTACTACAAAGACATCCACCTGTTCTGTCTCAAAGTACTTTTTTAAAAAGGGAATTACTTCGGGAGTGGGTAGATTTTTTAGACCACTTGCAATGATTTTTAAGGGATCAGTACATGCCAGTCCTGTCCGTTTTACACCAAAATCAATTCCAACTAAAGAACCCATCAAACTTTTTTTGCAAATATACCTTTTTCGTAAAGATATGCTTCATTTCAATCTTTCTGAATTCTTTACATTTGTGCAAAATTAAAATATGAAAAATATCATCGAGGCTGCATGGGAAAATCGTTCTCTCCTTGAAGAAAAACAAACACAAGACACCATAAGATCCATAATCACTCAACTTGATGAGGGTAAACTTAGAGTTGCAGAACCAACCGAAAACGGTTGGCAAGTAAACGAATGGGTGAAAAAAGCTGTTGTTTTGTATTTTCCAATTCAAAAAATGGAAACCTTGGAAGCTGGCCCTTTGGAGTTTCATGACAAAATGCCATTAAAAAGGGGATATAAGGAAAAAGGAATACGTGTTGTCCCACATGCGGTTGCAAGACATGGTGCATACTTATCTAAAGGCGTGATTTTAATGCCAAGTTATGTGAATATCGGTGCTTATGTTGATGAAGGAACAATGGTAGATACTTGGGCTACAGTAGGAAGTTGTGCTCAAATTGGCAAAAATGTCCACCTCAGTGGAGGTGTTGGAATTGGTGGCGTTTTGGAACCACTTCAGGCTGCACCTGTAATCATTGAAGATAATGCTTTTTTAGGATCAAGAAGTATTGTTGTTGAAGGAGTTCGTGTAGGAAAAGAAGCCGTTTTAGGTGCAAATGTAGTTCTCACTGCCTCAACAAAAATTATTGATGTAACTGGATCGGAACCGCTTGAAACCAAAGGATACATTCCCTCACTATCGGTAGTAATACCTGGAAGCTATACTAAAACATTTCCTGCTGGTGACTTTCAAGTTCCCTGTGCTTTGATCATTGGAAAACGTAAAGAAAGTACAGATAAAAAAACTTCTTTAAATGATGCCTTACGCACACACAATGTGTCTGTGTAAGCTAAAATTCTTTAGTCATGATTGATAAAGTTTTAACTACTTTAGAAAACAAGCAGACAATTCTATACCCTACAGATACCGTATGGGGTATAGGAGGTGATGCCACATCTAAGAAGGTAGTTGAGAAAATTTATGCTTTAAAGCAACGCGCAGATCACAAGGCGCTCATCGTTTTAGTGAAGGACATTGAAATGTTAAGTAAATACGTTCAAGAAATTCCTGAGCAAGCTTTTGCATTTCTGGAGGAGGAGCGTCCCACTACTATTGTTTATCCTAAAGGAATTCAAATGGCAACAAATCTATTAGGGGGGGATGATTCTATTGGTATACGAATTCCAAAACATCCTTTTTGTCAAGAACTACTCACTTCATTTGATAAGCCTATTATTTCAACTTCAGCAAATATCAGCGGGAATGAGACACCAAAAAACTTTGATTCCATTGATTCAAAAATTTTGGAGGGGGTAGACTATATCGTACCTTTGCAAAAAGTAACCAACCTGAGTCAACCCTCAAGAGTAATAAAAATTAATGTTGACGGAACGGTACAGATCTTACGTGCGTGAAATTACAAAAAGATTTTTCTGAAGTACTAACCCGTCCTGTTTTTGAAGTATTACAAAAGGCAGTAGCGGAATCCAATGATAAAAGCTATGTCATTGGAGGTTTTGTTAGAGATCATCTTTTAAATCGTTCTCAAAAGAAAGATATTGATGTTGTGGCTTTGGGTTCAGGTATTAATCTTGCAATAACGGTTCAAAAAAAGCTAGAAGGAGCCAAAGCTGTTCAAATCTTTAAAACCTATGGAACCGCAATGGTACATTGGAAGGGAATTGACATAGAATTTGTTGGAGCGAGAAAAGAATCCTATTCCAAAGAGAGTAGAAACCCAAAAGTCGAACCGGGTACTTTAGAAGAGGATCAAAACAGACGGGACTTTACTATTAATGCCCTAGCAATAAGTCTTAATCCAGAGAACTATGGTTCTCTCATAGACCCCTTTAATGGACTAAAGGATTTAGAAAAGGGCATTTTACGAACACCACTGAATCCAGACATAACATATTCAGATGATCCTCTACGGATGCTACGTGCAATTCGTTTTGCAACTCAATTGGACTTTACTATTGACAAAGCCTCTTTTGATGCAATCAGCCGCAATGCGAATAGAATTGACATCATTACTAAAGAACGTATCGTCGATGAAATAAATAAAATTCTAATGACTCAAAAACCCTCTAAAGGGTTTGTTTTGTTAGAGAAAACAGGTCTTCTTCAAAGAATACTACCAGAGCTAATTGACTTAAAAGGAGTTGAAGAAATTGAAGGTCAACGTCATAAAGACAATTTCTATCACACCCTAGAAGTGGTGGATAATCTTTGTGAAAATAGTGACGATTTATGGTTACGATGGGCTGCACTCCTTCATGACATAGGGAAGGCACCAACAAAAAAATTCAAACCCCCTATTGGATGGACCTTCCACAACCACGAATTTGTAGGGGCTAAAATGACTTACAAGATCTTTAAGCGACTTAAAATGCCTTTGAATGAAAAAATGAAGTTTGTTCAAAAAATGGTGTTTATGAGTTCTCGTCCAATTATCATTGCAGAAGAGCAAGTCACAGATTCCGCTATCAGAAGGTTAGTATTTGACGCTGGACCATTTATTGATGATTTAATCACCTTGTGTGAAGCAGATATAACAACTAAAAACCCTGAGCGTTTTGAACGCTATCACAACAATTTTAAAATTGTTCGTGAAAAAATTATTTTGGTCGAAGAAAAAGATCACTTGAGAAATTTCCAACCTCCAATCAGTGGAGAAATGATAATGAAATTTTTTAATCTCAAGCCCTCCAAAGAAATTGGATTGATTAAAGAAGCAATCAAAGAAGCTATTCTGGAAGGAGAAATTCCGAACGAGAAAGAAGCTGCATTCGAAAAAATGAAAGAAGAAGGTAAAAAATTAGGACTTATATTCCATGAAAAAGCAATTTAAACGTCTTATTGTTACTAGTTTGATCTTGATCTATCTTGTGATTGCAGCTGGTGCTGTAGTCAGAATGACCGGAAGTGGAATGGGATGCCCTGATTGGCCGAAATGTTTTGGATATTTAATTCCTCCTACAGAACGGAGCCAATTGGAATGGAAAGCCAATCATAAATATAATGAAGGCGAAGTGATCATTGTAAATGAGAGTTTACGGGTAGCTTCAACTGATTTTACCTCATCAGCTCGCTACCAAACTGATAATTGGGAAGCTTACACCAAACATGACTATGCTGTTTTTAATCCTACCCACACTTGGATTGAATTTATCAACCGTTTATTGGGTGCTTTAGCCGGATTGGCAACTTTATTATTATTTGTAAGTTCCCTATGGAGAATTAAGTCTGATGTAATTTCAACAGTACTCTCCTTTTTAATTGTTTTGGGAATGGGTTTTCAAGGATGGTTAGGAAAAACGGTAGTAGATTCTAATTTACTTCCTTTTAAAATAACCATACACATGGCAATGGCACTCGTACTCGTTTTGATATTGGTCATTCTTTTGGCCAGAGAGAAGCAAATAAAAAAAATATCAGAGAAATCTACTACAATACAACGCGTTCTTGTTTTTGGCCTGTTTTTGACTCTCATTCAAATTGCTATGGGAACCCAAGTTCGACAATTTGTGGATGAACAAATGCATGCGTTTAACTTAGAGGAAGCCTCTGCCTGGCTAACCGACGCACCTCTCCTATTTTATTTCCATAGAAGTTTTTCACTGCTTGTACTTTTAGTTCACGGTTACTTGGGGTATTTACTTTTTCAAAAGAAAATACTTCCCAATGTATTTACTGTGATTTTATTTCTGCTTGCTGCTGAAATACTAACGGGTATATGGATGTATTATTTTAACTTCCCCTTTTCTTCACAACCCCTACATCTGGTTTTGGCGTCCTTATTATTTGGAGCTCAAAGCTATTTTATTTTGACCCTTAAAAAACAATTATGATTTATAGAATTCGAGTTATATTAGATGTAAAAGAAGATGTACTCCGTGATATTGAGATTGATGAAACCGCAACTCTCGAAGATTTACATCATGCCATCACTCAGGCTTTTGGATTTTTAGGTAATGAAATGGCTTCATTTTACACCACAAATGACGAATGGATACAAGGAGAAGAAATGCCTTTAGAATCTATGGACATTGAGCAACCTAGTTATGGCGAAACAATGCTAAATACAGTATTCTCAGCAGAAGTTCATAAGCTACTTTACATCTATGATTTTCTCAATCTATGGACGTTTTTCATTGAATTAATGGAAGTAGGTAAATTGATTACAGGGACAAATTATCCTAATCTGATTCATGCTGAAGGTGAAGTGCCTGAAGAAGCTCCAGATAAATCTTTTGAAAGCGAGACTTCCTTCAAAACAGGTCTTGAAGGAGAACAAGAGGAAGATGATGCAGATGCACAGGATTATGATGACAGTGATTTTTATTAAAATTTACTTGTGTTATCTACATTTTCGTAATGCTTTCTGACATATTCAAACGAGGCTTTCATTATATCTCCCATTGAATTACTATTCAAAAATGCCTTGTCTTGAGTATACTTATAAATTTCATTACGCAAGCGTTCCAAATTCTGCGGAAGAGTCAACAATTCCAGCTGCATTGTTTTTACCAATTTATTAATTCTATTCCCTGAACTGATAATACGCCTTGCGACTATAGAGCGTTCTTCAATCTTGTATTGATTAATAGAATCATGGGTAAGTTTTGTTCGAACTACATCCATGATAGGACCATTTTCTTTAAAAAATTGCGGACGATAAACTGACAAACGCCCTTCAAAAGACTGCTGGTCAAAATCAATAGGACGAATTTTATACACCACTTGATCAAAATCGTGAGTGGGAACCACCACATAGTTGTAGGCACGCATGTCCCCTAATAAACGAATCATACTTCGTTCATTAAACTTTACATACTCTTTGGCTATTTGAGCTTTCTCAGCGTCATTACATTGTGGTAAAAACTCCTTCATAAAAGTATCTCCGGGAATTCCAGCAATATGTTCTTCAATCAGAGTATTCTCATTAACCAAAAAATTTAAGTTGTAGGGTGACAACATATGTTCAAATTCCAAGCCAAAAATTCGCGATGCATCCGTCTTTTTGATATAATAATACGTAAAATTATCATTGAGAATATTACGGATCTTTATTCTAAAGGGTTTTGAATTCCCAAACGTGCAATAATCTATCGCATCAACATTGAGATAAGGAATCCCTGATTCATTTCCATCAGAATGCAACTGAGTATATATTTTTTTTAGGCTAAATTCAATCTCTCTTCGTTCACTATCAGAGTAATACACTCTCACCCACAAGGTATCGTTGTCATTTTTATCATAGACCACTACAGAACCTGAAAACCGAAGTAAATCATCATAACACACTGGCGTATCAATCCAACGCTCATAGTCACGTAAGAAAGAAGCTAACTCTGGTGAAATTTTAAAAAAAGGCTTTTTCTTGGAAATTAATTTTTCTTCCATATTCAGGTTTTATCAAAAATAGTGTTTTAAGCTTAAACAGTTGACATGTTCCTTTCTGAGCTAAAATCAAAAAACTGATGATCAAACGTAACAAATCAATAGGTTAATCGTTTTATCTTTAAACCCATGTCAAAAACATTATTACAACTTAACTACCTAACTAAAAAATACGGAAGTCTTACTGCCGTTAACATGCTTTCACTTACCCTCACCAGAGGAAAGGTATATGGGCTATTAGGCCCTAACGGGAGTGGAAAATCTACTACACTTGGTATGGTTTTAAATGTTGTCAATCCCACCTCTGGATCATTTGAGTGGTATGAAGGAAGTCTTACAACTCATCAAGCACTCAAAAAAATTGGCGCAATCATAGAACGCCCCAATTTTTATCCATACATGACTGCCCTTCAAAATTTAACGCTCATTTGTAAGATCAAACAGTGTAGTACAGACAACATTGAAGATCAGCTAAAATTAGTTAATTTATGGGATAGAAAAAACAGTAAATTCAGCACCTTTTCTTTAGGAATGAAGCAACGTCTCGCAATTGCGGCTGCATTAGTAAATAATCCTGATCTTCTAATTTTAGATGAGCCCACCAATGGACTTGACCCCGAGGGGATTCACCAAATCAGAAAATTGATTCTAACCATAGCTGCACAAGGAACAACAATTCTTTTAGCGTCACATTTATTGGATGAAGTTGAAAAAGTATGCTCCGATGTCATCGTCCTAAAAAACGGTGTCAAATACTATGAAGGACCAGTAAAGGAATTGACTCAAACATATGGTTACTTTGAAATTGCTGCTGAAAATAAAAAACAACTACTGTCGTTTTTAGAAACTTATTCTGCTCTTGGAGAAATCATTGAGGAAAATGGTATTTTTCAAGTCGTTGCTACTAAAGAACTAAGTAGTATTGAACTTTCTAAAGATTTACAAAAAGCTAAAATAGTAATTATACATTTCACCAAAAAACAACCGTCTTTAGAAAGTCAATTTTTATCTATAACTCAAACCCAAAAGCATGCGTCTACTTAAAATTGAACTCTATAAGCTTTGGCATAGTAGGATATCTAAAGTATTAATCTCTGGTTATTTCTTACTGATTTTTAGCATTGCAATCCTAAGTACCATAAAAGTAGAATTCGGACCTGTAAATTTTTATTTGGCAGAGCAAGGCATCTTTAATTTTCCCTACATCTGGCATTTTAACACCTTCATGATAGCATTATTAAAAGTGTTTTTTGCGATCATTATAGTCGCTATGATTGGAAACGAATATTCAAACAAAACATTAAAACAGAATCTTATAGATGGCTTAAGTAAAGCTGAATTTTTACGCACTAAGGTGTATGCCATTATTGCCTTTGTGATTATATCTACCCTTCTTGTTTTTATTATTTCCTTGGTTTTAGGTGGAATTTATTCCGATTATAATGAACTCCAGATCATCTTTATGGATTTAGAATTTTTATTGGCTTATGCAATTAAGTTATTTTGCTTCTTCACCTTCTGTCTATTTTTATCCCTTCTAATCAAACGTTCTGCTTTTGCATTAGCCTTTCTAGCCTTATGGCAAGTAATAGAAGGAATTGCGTTTGGTCTCATGAAATGGAAGCTTTCTGACCTTATTCCTCAACTTTCAGCAGAACAAGTCTTTCAGTTTTTTCCACTAAATGCAATGGGAAATCTAATCAAAGAACCTTTTTCACGTCTTTCTGCTATTCAAAATATAGCCGATCAAATTGGAGAAGGGTTTACTAAAGATTATTCCATTTCTTTATGGAGTATCCTAATTGTTTTGGCTTGGTCTATAATTTTTATCGGAGGTTCTTATTTGTTACTGAATAAAAGAGATTTATAGTTTCTTTAACCAAGCTCCCTCAATATCCATTTGATATTTTGTAATTTTGCACTTTCTAATACACTATGGATTTCAAACTCGTTTCTGACTTTAAACCTACTGGCGACCAACCTAATGCCATTAAAGAAATTGTAGCGCAGTTTCAAAACCAAGATCCCTTTGTTACCTTACAAGGAGTCACAGGTTCAGGGAAAACCTTTACCATGGCCAATGCTGTTCAAGAGCTACAGAGGCCTACCCTAGTTCTAGCTCACAACAAAACTTTGGCAGCCCAGCTCTACTCTGAATTCAAACAATTTTTTCCAGGGAATGCAGTTGAGTATTTCGTTTCCTATTACGACTACTACCAACCTGAAGCCTATATCCCTACCAGTGGTACTTATATTGAAAAAGATTTATCTATAAATGAGGATATAGAAAAGTTGCGCCTTAGTACAACTTCTTCCTTACTTTCAGGGAGACGTGATGTTTTAGTGGTTGCCTCAGTCTCTTGTTTGTATGGAATTGGAAACCCAGCTGAATTTGAAAAAAATGTAATTACGATAGAACGTGATCAAGTAATCTCTAGAACGCAGCTAATGCATCGCTTGGTGCAAAGTTTGTATTCTAGGACTACAGCAGAATTTAGCCGAGGAAATTTTAGAGTATTGGGAGATATCATTGATGTTTTTCCTGGGTATGCAGATATTGCGTTTAAAATTCACTTTTTTGGTGATGAAATTGAATTAATTGAAGCATTTGATCCGATAAGTAATAATCGTTTAGATCAATATGATAAGGTTAAAATTTATCCTGCTAATATTTTTGTGACTTCCCCAGACATTCTCCAAAATGCTATCCAGCTTATACAAGATGATTTGGTAAAACAAGTAGACTATTTTAATGAAATAGGCAAACCACTAGAAGCCAAACGTTTACATGAAAGAACAGGATTTGATTTGGAAATGATTCGTGAGCTGGGGTACTGTTCAGGAATTGAAAACTATTCACGTTATCTGGATGGAAGAGCCCCTGGCACTCGTCCTTTCTGTTTACTAGATTATTTTCCAGAGGATTTCTTGATGATTGTTGACGAAAGTCATGTGACCATCTCGCAAGTTCATGCCATGTATGGTGGGGATCGAAGTAGAAAAGAAAACTTGGTAGAATACGGTTTTCGTTTACCGGCTGCTATGGACAATCGTCCCCTAAAATTCGAAGAGTTTGAAAGCCTCCAAAACCAAGTGCTCTATGTAAGCGCTACCCCAGCAGATTATGAACTTGAAAAAACAGAAGGTGCTTTTGTAGAGCAAATCATTCGACCTACAGGACTTTTAGATCCTATTATTGAAGTTCGCCCTAGTTTGAATCAGATTGATGATTTGATCGAGGAAATTCAAGTAAGAGTTGAAAAGGATGAAAGGACGTTAGTAACGACCTTAACCAAACGTATGGCAGAAGAACTTACCAAGTACTTAAGTCGAGCACAAATTCGTTGTCGTTATATTCATAGTGATGTTGACACTCTGGAACGAGTAGAGATTATGCAAGATTTACGAAAAGGGGTGTTTGATGTCTTAATTGGAGTAAACCTTTTACGTGAAGGTCTGGATCTTCCCGAAGTTTCACTTGTAGCGATACTTGATGCAGATAAAGAAGGTTTCCTTCGTTCTCATCGTTCTTTAACACAAACCATTGGAAGAGCTGCACGTAATATTGAAGGAAAAGCAATCATGTACGCGGATGTCATTACCAAAAGCATGCAGAAAACTATTGACGAAACAAACTACAGAAGAGAAAAACAAACAGCCTATAATCTAAAAAATGGGGTAACTCCAACAGCCTTAAATAAATCTCTGGACAGTGCACTAGCAAAAAATTCTGTCTCTACTCACGCCAACGAACTAGAATCAAGAAAAGTGGCAGAGGAAGCAAACCGCTTCTTGACCAAACCTCAGATAGTAAAGAAAATTAGAGAACTTAGAAAAGAAATGGAAAAAGCTGCAAAATCCTTGGACTTTATTGAAGCTGCACAGTATCGAGATGACATTAAACTTCTTCAGGAGCAATTATAAAGAATTCTTAAAATAGTTCCCTCCCTAGTATTTGACCATCACCAAGTACTATATTTACAGACATGAAAAAAAAACTGAATTTTATTTTATTTTGCCTTAGCCTTATAATAGGAGGATATCAAACACTAAAAAGTCAGGAAATAAGTGCCATAGTAAAGGACAGTCTTACAAAGGAAATTATCCCATATGCCAGTGTTTATGTATCTTCTGGTAAAGGAATTTTGTCGAATGAAGAAGGACGGTTTAGACTGGTCTTAGATACAAAAATGAAGAGCCAAGACTCTCTTTATATTTCTTGTATGGGATACAAAACACAAGCATATCCTGTTACTACTTTCAAAGATAGTATTGTTTTACTGCCATCGAAAGCGATCGCTTTAGGATCTATTATTCTATCCAATACTAACCTGAGTGCTGATGAAATCATCCGATCTGTTAAAAAAAATATTGCTGAAAAATATGAACTGGGTCTAACCCACAAAAAAATCTTTTTTAGAGAATCAGGAACACAGGAGTTTAAAACATTAAACGTAAAAATTAAAAAATCCTCTATCGCAGAATTTGATCAAGCCTTTTGGGATAGCACACTTCAAAAAGTACCTAGGAAAACTGATTGGCATTTCGAAATACTGGGAGATTTATATGGCGATTTCACTAAGGAAACACAAAAGCTAGAAATCGAAAAAGCCCTTGAGTTAGAAGACAAAAAAACCACTGCTATTTTTGAAAATATCGAAAAAGTTTTTGATACTATTTTAAAGCAAAATGTAAAGAGAGATTCGTATTTCAAACTGAGAACAGGAATTATTAGCACTAAGCTTGACGGTCTAGAGATAAACGATACCGAAAAGGACACTCTAACTCCAGAACAAAAATTAGCAAAAGAAAAAGAATCCTTTTCAAAATGGAGAAAACGAATTTTAACAAATATCATTACACAATTATTTGATGAAGAGACCTTGGCATTAACAGTTTTAGAAAAGTCAAATCGATATGATTTTGAAAAAGTAGATTTTACTTATTTAAACGATATTCCGGTATTTGTATTGGAGTTCAAACCTTCAGGGAATGCGGACTATGTAGGTAAAATTTATGTTGATGCAGATGAAATGGCATTACTAAGAATTGAATACAAAAACATTCAAGACATTCGAGATTTTAGTTTACTGGGCATGTCTTACAAGCACTATTTTAAAGAAACTGCGATACAATTTAAAAAAATTCCTACTGGAAAATATGGGCTGCAGTTTTTTGAATTGTCAGATCAATATCAAACTGGAGTGGATCGTGCATTTACCATAGTTGAAAAAAATAAAATTGTAAAAGGAAGGAACAAACAAAATGAATTGAAAATGGACCTCAACTTTCAAACAATTCAAACTCAAAAATATCAAGGAATCATTTTCGAAACTGAAAGCATCTCGCAAGAAGCTTTTGATACTTTTAAAGAAAATCCATCTGTATTGCCCGTCAATCTGATCCAATTTGATCCTAACTTCTGGGAAGGCTATACTATAATTGAGCCTAATCAAACCATAAAAGATTTTAAGGTAGAGAAATAAGGTGTTAGCATTTAGTGTTGCTAAGATTCATCTCAAATTTCAAAATAATTCTATTACATTAGCGTAAAACCTAATAGAATGAAAAACCTTTTTTTGGCAATCCTAGCATGTTGCATGCTTACCCATTGCCAAACTCTGAATTCTGAAGTAACTCCAATCATTTTTACCATTGACCATTTTGATGTTCCCAATAATAAAATGGAAGTCACTTTTTCCATTACAAATACCACCAATAGCCTATGGGAAGGGGGGAAATGGTCCTTGCATTGGAATAGTATCTTTGGAGAAACAGTCCCAGAGAGTCTTCCCGAAGGAATGAAATACACTTATGTCAACGGACAACAGTATTTGATCTTGGCCTTTGGAGAACAATACAGTTTAAAACCTAATGAAAATCTGAGTTTTTCTTTTACACAAAGGGGAATCATCCCCAGACTTGCCATGGGACCGAGTGGTTTTTTTGTTCGCAATGAAAAAACTCAAACCTCCATCGATCTTGAAAGTGAAATTTTATGGAAAAATGCAAAAGGGATTGAAAACCTCAAGCTTCCCTCTAGTGCAGATCGTTATAAAACATATGAAACTCTTGAGTTGCTTAACAAAGAGGAATTGTCATGGGTAATTCCTAGTCCAAAAAAAAAACAATTTAATGGAGAATATAGAACAAGTTCTGATTTAAATATAGATTTAAACGATTTTGATTTGGATCAAGATTTCATAAAAAAAAGACTTCAAGAGGGCCTTTCCATTTCTGTAAGCTCAAACGCAACTGAAGAAATCAATCTGAGAGTTATTAAAAATAACGCCCTAGATGCAGAAGCGTATACCCTGGAAATAGTGGAGAATGAAATTCGTATCAAAGCGAGTCAGCCAGCAGGAGCTTTTTATGCTTTTGAATCGTTACATCAAATTCTTTTAATTGCTCAAAATGAAGAGAAAGGGTGGCCTTTATTGACCATTGAAGACGCACCACGTTTTCAGAATAGAGGCTTTATGTCTGATGTAGCCAGAAACTTTTACCCTAAAGAAAAACTATTTCAGATATTGGATTATATGGCATTATATAAACTCAATCGTTTTGATTTAAAGCTTACAGATGACGACGGGTGGCGTATCGAGATCCATGGACTTCCTGAATTGACAGAAGTTGGAGCAAGGCGTGGCTATACGCTAAACGAGAAGGATCGTTTGATTCCCATGTACGGTTCAGGCTCTGGAAATGGAAATAGTTCAGGAAATGGATTTCTTACTGGACAAGATTTCATAGAAATTATTCAATACGCCAAACAACGAAATATTGAAGTAATTCCCCAAGTTAGTTTTCCCTCTCATGCTAGAGCAGCTATTAAAGCTATGAAAAAACGATATGAAAAATACAAAGCCAATGGAAATATGGAAGCCGCTACAGAATATATGCTTCATGACCCTATAGACCAAAGTGAATACCGCTCTGCACAACTATATAAAGACAATGTAGTTTGTATTTGTGATGCTAGTGCTTATCGTTTTTATGAAAAAATAGTCCTTGAAATAAAAACATTATACGACAAAGCAAATACCAAAATGAAGGTTTTTAATATTGGTGCTGATGAATTGCCCTACGGCCCGTGGCAAAAATCTCCTAAATGCAAAGATTATATTGCGAAATACAAAGACATCCCTTCTGTAAAAGAACTTTACAATTACAATTTAAGAATCTTAAATTCAATTATCACCAATGCGGGAGCGCAGATGGTGGGTTGGGAAGATGCACTTTTGGTACATAATGAAAATGAGCAATCTGAACTCAATATCAAAGAAGAACTTCTAGATTTAGACTTTATCCCTTATGTGTGGAACAACAGTTGGGGTGGCGGTAGAGAGGATATGATTTATCGATTGGCAAACAAAGGGTTCAAAACCATCATGAGTAACTCTTCTGCTTTTTATTTCGATATGGTTGATGATTATGATATGGAAAATACGGGAATGAGCTGGTCTGGTTATGTTTCCTATTTAGATACATGGGGAACAGAGCCTTTAAATGTTTTTGCAAACAAGGTAAAGCTTGAATCTCTTGGCATCGAAGAAACTACTTTGGCAAAAAAAGAATTCCTAAAACCCGAGGCAGAAGCCAACTTCCTGGGAATCCAATCTCAATTATGGACAGAAACCATTACATCAGAAGAAATTTTTGATGGTTTATTTATGCCAAATTTAATTGTCTTTTCTCAGAGGGCATGGGGTACAAAAGAAAAATGGTTGGAGTTCCCTACTGCTAAAAAACAAAAACCAGCCCTTGAAAAAGCATGGAATTTATTTGTAAATACTCTTGGTCAAAGACAACTCCCATTAATCAACGAACTCTATGGGGGGATTGATTTTGATCTTCCCAAACCAGGTGGAATTATTACGGAAGGAGAGTTAATAATAAACCAACAGTTTCCTGGTTTAAAGGTTCGATATACCACAGACGGCAGTGAACCTAATTCCGAAAGCCTACTTTACAAGGAAAAAATTAAAATACCTTCTCAATCAAAGGTTCGTTTTCGAAGTTTTGATTCCAAAAATAGAGGAGGAAAAACTATTTCAATTCATTAATATTTAAGAATTTATGGAAACCAAAAATCAACGCTTATTAGCCTTAGACATTCTTAGAGGTCTTACTATTATCCTAATGATCATAGTGAATGACCCTGGTTCATGGAGTGAAGTATATGCTCCTTTTTTACATGCAGAGTGGAATGGACTTACCCCCACAGATTACGTATTTCCTACCTTCTTGTTTATTGTAGGAGTTTCAATCGTATTGTCGTTAAGCAAGCAATTGGAAAAAGGTAAAACACCCTCACAGATTGCTAAAAAAGTCGTTTGGAGAGCACTTAAAATATACTTAGTTGGAATTTTTCTTTGGTTATGGCCTAGTTTTAATTTTGAAGGAATCCGATGGGTGGGAGTACTTCCAAGGATTGCACTGGTCTTTTTAGCTTGTGGTCTCATCTTCCTTTACACTAGCAAAAAGGTTCAATGGTATTTGGGAATAGGAATTCTTCTGGGCTATTGGGTTATGATGGTCTATGTTCCGATTCCTGGAATCGGTTTTCCTGATTTAACTGTACCTGAAAAAAATTGGGCACATTATCTTGACTCCCTCCTAATTCCTGGAAGATTATGGAAATACACTTGGGATCCAGAAGGTTTTTTAAGTACACTCCCTGCAATTGTTAGCGGATTAATAGGTATGTGGGCTGGATATGTTTTTTTAAAAAAAGAGGATTTAAAAATTCGTTTAAACCAACTTTTTTACACAGGCTTTATTTTGCTGTTTCTAGGAGATGCTATGCAATGGGTTTTCCCGTTCAATAAAAATTTATGGAGTTCTTCTTTCACTTTGTTCATGGGAGGAATTGGAATGTTATCCCTAGCCGCTTTTAGTTATTATTTTGATTTAAATCAGAGTCGATTTAAATTTCAATTTGCTCATGTCTTTGGAGTAAACTCAATTTTTGCATATTCTATGTCAAGTATACTGACTGTGATTTTTTATAGCTCAAAATGGTTTGGATTTGCTTTAAATCAAGAGTTTATGGGACTGTGGGGAAATATTGGACTTCCCTTAAAATTAGGGTCTTTAGTTTATGCACTCCTTTATGTTCTTGTTATATGGCTTCCCACCTATTATTTATTTAAAAAGAAAATTTACCTCAAATTATAAATAAAAAAGAATCGACCTCAATGAAGTCGATTCCAAACAAAAACAAATAATTGATAGAATTAACGAATACTGATCAGCTTCTTAGGCTGTGGTAGTGCCTCTTTTCGTTTTGGTAACGAAATAAAAAGGACACCTTTTGCATAATTCGCATCAATCTTTGCAGGGTCAACACTTTCGGGAATAGTAAAAGAGCGTCTAAAGCTATTGTAACTAAATTCTCGTCGTGTAAATTTTCCTTTTTCAGAAGTTTTTTCCTCATCCCGGTTAGCAGAAATTGAAAGAATGCCCTCCTCCATTTCGATTTCAAAATGATCTTTTCGCATCCCAGGAACTGCAAGTTCAATTTTATACTCTTTTTCTTTTTCAATGATATTCACCGCAGGTAAAGTCGTTGACAAGGATGGCAACTCAATATTCCAATCTTTATTAACAAACTCATCTACTAGTGAAGGAAAAAATGGACTTTGTTTACGTAATAAATTCATAACATTTTGTTTTAGGTTAACAATTTAATTTGTTAACTCTAAAGCAAAATCAGGACCAAATAGTTAAATTGACATATTGTCATTTATTTTTATAAAAATACTGCCATTATGACAATCAGCTGATTGCCTCCTGAACTTTATCTGCTGCTTCTTGGAAAGCAGTAGCAGAGAGCACATTCAATCCTGAAGAATCGATAAGCTCTTTTGCGATGTCTGCATTGGTGCCTTGAAGTCGAACAATGATTGGGACTTGAATAGCATCACCTAAATTCTTATAAGCATCTACTATACCCTGAGCCACACGATCACAACGAACGATACCTCCAAAAATATTAATCAAGATTGCTTTTACTGCAGGATCTTTCAAAATCAAACGAAAGGCTGTTTCAACTCGTGCTGCATCTGCAGTTCCACCCACATCAAGGAAGTTGGCAGGGTCACCTCCTGCTTGCTTAATCAAGTCCATTGTTGCCATTGCAAGACCAGCTCCATTTACCATACAACCTACATTTCCTTCTAAGTCTACATAATTCAACCCAACAGAGCGAGCTTCTACTTCAACAGGATTCTCTTCACTCAGATCACGGAGTGCTTCAAAATCAGGATTTCTGAATAGGCTATTATCGTCTAAAGTCACTTTTGCATCTACTGCAATAATTCTATCATCCGAGGTTTTAAGCACTGGATTGATTTCAAATAAAGAGGCATCTGACCCAACATATGCCTTATATAGTGCACTTACAAATTTAGTCATGTCCTTAAACGCTGCACCAGATAAACCTAAATTAAATGCTACTTTTCTTGCCTGAAAAGACATCAACCCTAAGGCTGGGTCAATCTCTTCAGTAAAGATTAAGTGAGGAGTTGCTTCCGCTACCGCCTCTATGTCCATTCCACCTTCAGTAGAATACATTATCATGTTTTTTCCAGTACCTCGATTCAATAGAATTGACATGTAAAATTCACTAGGCTCAGAAGCACCAGGATAATACACATCTTCTGCAACCAATACCTGATTTACTTTCTTTCCTTCGGGTGGAGTTTGTGGAGTAATTAATTGCATTCCGATGATAGCATCAGCCACGGTTTCAAGTTCATCTAAATTTTTAGCCAATTTAACTCCTCCTCCTTTTCCACGTCCTCCTGCATGGATTTGAGCTTTTACTATATGCCATTCTGTACCTGTGGTTTCGGTTAGTTTCTTTCCAGCGGCAACTGCTTCAGCTGCAGTTTTTGCAACAATCCCACGTTGTATTGTAACGCCAAATCCAGCTAAAACTTCTTTTCCTTGATATTCGTGTAAATTCATAAGTTGTTTCTAAAAATCTTGTGCAAAAATAAAGAAACACAAGCGGAAAATTAGCTCCCATGAGAAAAACTTTTTTGTTACATATATAACAAACTGTTGTAATTTAATATCGTTTGTTCATTTCTTTTGTGTGTAATCTCATACTTATTACTTTTGTCTACTTTAAGAAACGCTATTATGAACCAAGGCACTTTATTATCCATTGCACAACAGGAAGGTCATCCAGTATATGTTTACGATGCCAATAAAATTGAACAACAATTTTCAAGGTTACAAAACGCATTCAGTGGAATTGAAAAACTTCGTATTAACTATGCTTGCAAAGCACTTTCCAATCTCTCCGTTTTAGGGCTTATGAAGAAAATGGGGTCTGGACTAGATACGGTATCCATACAAGAAGTGCAAATGGGAATTCAAGCGGGGTTTGAACCCCAAGATATCATCTTTACCCCAAATGGTGTTTCACTTGAAGAAATAGAGCGCGCAGCAAAAATAGGTGTTCAGATAAATATCGACAACCTATCTATACTCGAACAGTTTGGAACAAAGCATCCCAACATCCCTGTGTGTATTCGAATCAATCCTCACGTGATGGCAGGAGGAAACAGTAACATTTCTGTGGGCCATATCGATTCAAAGTTTGGGATTTCTATACATCAAATCCCTCACGTATTACGCATCGTTGAAAACACCAATATGCATATAAACGGGGTTCATATGCATACAGGAAGTGATATTTTAGACATTGAAGTATTCCTTTATGCCGCTGAAATTTTATTTGATACAGCATTACAATTTAAAAATCTAGAATTTCTAGATTTTGGTAGTGGATTTAAAGTACCCTATCGTGAAGGCGACATTGAAACCAACATTGAAGAACTCGGTGAGAAACTCACCGAACGCTTTCAACGATTTTGCGAGACTTATGGAAGTACATTAGAACTTGCCTTTGAACCAGGCAAGTTTTTAGTCAGTCAAGCAGGGTACTTTTTAGTCCAAGTAAATGCAGTAAAACAAACTACCTCTACTGTATTTGCACAAGTTGATTCTGGATTTAACCATCTGATACGTCCAATGCTTTATGGTTCTCACCATGAAATAAAGAATATATCTAAACCCGAGGGCAAAGAACGTTTTTATACCGTAGTAGGCTATATCTGTGAAACTGATACTTTTGGAAGTAATCGTAAAATAGCTGAAATTGCTGAGGGAGACATTCTTGCTTTCCAAAATGCAGGAGCCTATTGTTTTTCTATGGCAAGCAATTACAATTCAAGATTCCGCCCAGCAGAAATTTTGTGGTACAATGACGAGGCCCATGTAATACGAAAAAGAGAGACTTTTGAGGATTTGGTGAGTAATCAGGTACTTATTAACTTCAAAGAAAAAGTAGGAGAGCATTAATCTATTTTAGGGAGAGAATTTAAAGTAGAATTATACGTCTCAATAAATTCTTTCACTACTGCTTCCGCTGGAATGATCTTTTCAATTTGAGCTGCGACTTGACCAATTTCTAATTCTCCTTCAACAAGGTCTCCTTCAAACATTCCTTTTTTCGCTCTTCCTCTCCCAAGCGTTTCCTGTAATTGCTCAACCGTGGCTCCAGCCTTATATAAGTTATTTATTTTTTGATAAAACGAATTTTTCATCATTCGTACAGGGGTCAATTCTTTCAAAGTTAACACCGTGGCTCCTTGACCCGCCTTCAACACCTCCTCTTTGAAATTGATATGAGAAGATGCTTCATGTGTAGCTACAAAGCGGGAGCCCACTTGTACAGCATCAGCACCCAAAGCCATCGCAGCTAGCATTGCAGGACCAGAGCCAATCCCTCCCGCAGCAATAAGTGGGATATGTATTGCTTTTTTAACAATAGGAATTAGAGTTAAGGTGGTGGTTTCCTCTCTTCCATTATGTCCTCCTGCTTCAAAACCCTCAGCCACAACAGCATCTACTCCACTCTCTTGTGCTTTTAAGGCAAATTTTACTGAGCTCACAACATGAACTACAGTACAGCCATGCAATTTCAAATAGTCTGTCCAAAGTTTTGGATTACCCGCTGCACTGAACACAATGGGAACTTTTTCCGTCACTATTACTTCCATCAATTGATCTATGTCGGGATACAATAAAGGAACATTTACCCCAAAGGGGTGTGGTGTCGCTTTTTTACATTTTTGTATGTGCTCTCTTAAAATCTCTGGATACATAGATCCTGCTCCAATTAGACCTAAGCCTCCTGCATTTGAAACTGCAGAAGCTAAACGCCATCCACTAGCCCAAACCATTCCAGCTTGTATAATAGGATACTGAATCCCAAAAAGCTGGCTTATTTTGTTTTCATTCATATAAATTGATCCACCTTTTTATAAGCATCAATTACCGCCTGTTCTCCTTCCTTGTCTGGACGACTGTTCCCGTGCTCCATTCCTAAAATTCCATCAAAACCTCTACTATGTATGTATTTAAAAACATTGGTGTAATTAATCTCCCCAGTTGTGGGTTCTTTTCTCCCCGGATTATCTCCTATTTGGAAGTAACCAATCTCTTCCCAACATTTTTCAATATTTGGAATCAAATTTCCTTCTTGAATTTGCTGATGGTAAATGTCAAATAAAATTTTACAAGAAGGAGAATCTACTGCTTTACAAATTTCATAGGCCTGTGGACTTTCAGACAAGAAAAGTCCTGGATGGTTCCTAAAGTTTAATGGCTCCAAAACCATCACAATTCCGTGGGGCTCTAAAAGTGTCGAAGCCTGTTTGAGGCTTTCGACCACATGAGCTCTTTGATATGCCATATTTTGGCTTAAATCCAAATGTCCTGGTACAACGGTCATCCATTTTGCGTTGACACGTTTAGCAACAGGAATTGCTTCTTTAATGTAATTCAAAAATTCCTTTCGAAGTGCTTGGTCTCCACTAGCTAAGTTAGGTTTTCTCCAATAAATTTTATGGGCGACAAACACTCCCATTCGAATCCCTCTCTTCTGCATAGTAGCAGCCATTTTCTGCTGTAAAGAGACTTCTCTGTTCCGCATTTCATTATCTTCAAAGGCCATAAACCCTTGGTCTGCCATAAAATTTAACTGATCAATGGGATCTTTTCCAGCGTGATGTTTAAACATTCCTAAATGCGGGGCATACGGCAAGTTAAAAACATGTTTCAATTGTGTGTTTTTTGTACTTGCAAAAGTAGTAGCACCTGCAAAAAGTCCAAGGCCAGATGCTCCGGCCAACTGAGTGAAATTTCTTCTATTCATATTATATAAATTTTGTTTTTCCTGGGGTTGGAATGGGATATAATCCATTTTCATCTGGTAAAGTAGGGGGTGTACTCTCCCATGTAAAGGTTTCTGGCATCAAATGTAGTTGCGAATTTAGAGCTTCTTCAAAAGTGATGTTTTTACCGGTATAAGTTGCCATTCTTCCTAAAATAGCAGACAAGGTACTTTTTGCACCGTTCTCAGCATCAGCTATTACACCTCCACTTCTTATAGAAGCAAATAACTTATCATGCTCAACTTGGTAGGGGTTTGCATCTTCTCCCCATTTCTTAGGATATTTATATTGAGTAGCTCCTTCTATATCAGTTATCTCGCCTTTTCCTATCTCTAAACTTCCCTTAGTTCCTTGAAAAACCTCATCTACTCTACTCATGGTTCCGGGAATATGTCTACATTGACTCGAAATTACAGCTCCACTAGGATAGGTAAATTCAACAAAATGGTGATCGAAAATTTCTCCGTGATCCAAACCGTTTCGCACTTGACGCCCACCCATTCCTTGAGCTGATTCTGGATATTCTCCTACAAACCAATTAGCTACATCAATATTATGGATATGCTGTTCTAAGATATGATCACCACACAACCAATTGAAGTAATACCAGTTTCGCATTTGATACTCCAATTCAGATTGTCCCGGTTTTCGCTTTTTAACCCAAACACCTGCATCGTTCCAATACACTTGTCCACTTCTAATTTTTCCAATAGCTCCAGCATCAACTCTTTGCTTTAGATCTATATACTTAGATTGATAATGTCTTTGTAAACCCACTACTACATTTAGCTTCTTTGATTTAGCAATTTTAGCCATTTCTAAAACCTTTCGTATTCCTACAGGATCAGTAGCCACTGGCTTTTCCATAAACACATGCTTATCATTATTAATAGCATATTCAAAATGGTAAGGTCTAAATCCAGGTGGGGTGGTCAAAATAACCACATCTGCAAGATCAATTGCTTTTTTATAGGCATCAAAACCAACAAAGCGATTCTTCTCTTTGACATTGATTTTCTTTTCACCATCAAAATGTTCTTGAATTCCTTTTAAGCTTCTTTCAATTCGATCACCAAATGCATCGGCCATAGCAACTAACTCAACATTTTCGTCAGCAGTCAAAGCTTGAACAGTAGCTCCAGAACCTCTTCCGCCACAACCCACAAGAGCAAGTTTTAATTTTTTATCGCCTTGGACATTTGCCATGCTTTCAACACCAAGCGGCATTGTTAAAATTACACTAGTCGCAAGTGCAGTTTTCTGAACAAAAGAGCGTCTAGATTCTCCCTCGTTTTGGTTGATATTCTTCTTTTTTGTCATTTTTTGTTGTTTTAGTTAATTTATTTGTAATTCCAATATTTTTTTTGATCTCCCTCAGAAGGAATTTGCTTTGGCCTTACTATTCTGAAGCCCACAAAGGGGGCATCAGTGTGCCACCATTTACTTTTTGGAATTTGAGGATCACGCTTTTTCCAATTTTTAGATGAAGGGCGGCGTGCAGCTGATCGTAATCGACTTGGTGCATCCATCCACGAACCTCCTCGCACTACTTTAGGATAAACTTTATCCCCAACCTCCTGTGGGTTTTCAATTCCCTTTTTTCGCTTCGAATAAGCCGAAGGCACATATTGATCCAAAGTCCATTCAGCAACATTTCCATGCATATCATTTAAACCCCAGGCATTCGGTTTCTTTGTACCTACCTTTTGATATTTTTCATTGCTATTTCCCTCAAACCAAGCATACTCGCCTAATACATTTATATTATCCCCAAATGAATAGGCTGAAGAACTTCCCGCTCTTGCAGCATATTCCCATTCCGCTTCTGTTGGCAAACGATAAAAATGACCTGTCATCGCTGAGAGCCATTCACAAAATTTTATTGCTGCAAGTTGCGTCATACAAATTGCTGGATAGTTATCAATACCCATTCCAAAACTCATTTCCACATAGGGAGTTGTTGCTCCTGAAACTGCATCTACATCAATGGAAACCTCGCTATCAACACTTTTATCTACCTGATATTGATCCCATTCTCTACTTACAAATAGCGAATATAAATCCCAAGTGATTTCTACCTTACTCATCCAAAAAGGAGAAACATTAACTTCATGTTGTGGTCCCTCGTCTCCAAAATGACCTTTCTGAATTTTAGGACTCCCCATAATAAAGCTACCCCCTTCAATAAAAACCATGGAGATGTTGTGATCTACACCATTAAGTTTCTCTTCATAAGATTCCTGCCCCTTCAAAGAATACATCCCTTGAAAAAGCACAACTAAAGTGAGATATAAAACAAACCTTGAAGGCACCATACACTAATTTAAGATTTTTAAACATATTCATAGAAATGAAGGGTTTCAAAACTTTAATTCTATTTAATCTAAGACGCTATATACTTTAAAAATTCAATTTAAATTATAAAAACCTAAACTTTTACAATTTAAAAAAGATGATATAATTATTAACTATTTATATTATATATACATATTAACATTTAATTATATTTATAGCAAAAAAAAGGGGTGATTGGTGTATATTTTATGTATTTAACAGAATTTAACCCAAATCTAAAATGGAATTACCTATTAATCTTTTCTGTGGGAATAGATTCACTTATCTATTATTGAGTCTATTAATTTTTTGTTTACAAGCTAATGCTCAAAAAACTATTTCTGGAATTGTATCAGATGAATCTGGTTCCTCACCTGGAGTAAGTATTATTGAAAAAGGCACCTCTAATGGAACTGTTACTGACTTTGACGGCGCTTATACCATTTCAGTTGCAAATGAAAATGCTACTATAGTCTTTTCCTATCTTGGTTTTTTGACACAGGAATAATCAAATCTTCAATACGATACTTTGGATATTCAAATGCTAGAAGATGTTCAAGGTCTTGAAGAAATTGTTGTGACTTGATATGGAACGCAAAAAAAGGAGAGATAGACAATATTTCTGCACTTTACAACTAAAGTCATGATTTGGGGCTTTTCTTAGATTACAATAACAAAACAACATCCTAAAGATAAGAATCAATTATATTTATGGGAGTATTTACGATTCAGTAATAGAAGAAATACCCTCCATAGAATCCTAAAGATATTTACATCATTTATTAAATTCAATAAAACAATGCCAAAATGTATCCCATTTCAATATTCAATCTACCTACCAAACACACACTTTGTTTTATACTAATGTTAAGTATCTTTTTTTCCTGCACTCAAGAAAATTCTATAAAGGCAAATAAACTTGATCAGGAATCAAGTCCTTATCTATTACAGCATGCACAAAATCCAGTTTTTTGGCAACGTTGGGATAATGAAGTCTATAAAAATCAAAATCCTGAAGAAAAGTTACTTATTGTAAGTATTGGCTATTCAAGTTGTCATTGGTGTCATGTCATGGAAAAGGAAACCTTTGAAGATCAGGAAGTAGCGGATTGTATGAATGAAAACTTTATCAGCATTAAAGTGGATCGTGAGGAAAATCCTGAAATTGATACAATTTATATGACCGCAACTCAAATGATGACAGGTAGCGGAGGCTGGCCCCTCAATGTCATTTGTCTTCCAGATGGGAGACCAGTTTATGGCGGAACTTACCATACCAAACAACAATGGCTTGAAGTTCTAGAAAAAGTTCAAATACTTTACACTAATGACAAAAGTCAACTCATGGTTTTTGCAGATCGAATAGAAAAAGGAATTCAAGAGGTAAATACTTTTGAAGTATCCTCTGAAACAAAACTTATTTCTCCCTCGATCGTAGTAGATGAGATGCACTATTGGATGCGCAACTGGGATAGAGAATTTGGAGGAGAAAAACGAAGTCAAAAATTTATCACTCCTGTCAAATTTCAATATATCCAACAATTTCAAGAATTGACTGAGAATAAAGAAATTAGCGCTTACTTTGAAAAAAGTCTGCTTACCATTGCACACAGTGGTGTATTTGACCCCTTGGAAGGGGGGTTTTATCGCTATACTGTTGACCCCTTTTGGAACATTCCTCATTTTGAGAAAATGCTTTACGACAATGCGCAGATAATTAGCCTGTATGCAAATGCCTACAAGCAAACAAATAATGAGGTTTTTAAAGAGCGGGTCTATCAAACTTTTTCGTTTTTAAATGAACGAATGGCAGCATCTAACGGAGGTTATTATTCGGCTATTGATGCTGACAATAACGAAGGAGAAGGACGCTATTATGTCTTCACTAAAGAGAGTCTAAAAACCGTTACTGAAAAGAATTTTGATTTGTTGATCGCTTACTTTAATATTGATCTTAACACCCCTTTTGAAGAACATTTTTACAATTTAAAATTAAAGCCAATTGATTCCCGCTTTTTAGAAAAACATAAAATAGATAAGGAAACATTGGAGGCAAAGGCAAAAATTTGGATTTCGAGGCTTCAAAAAGAAATGCTACAACGCGAATTTCCACTAATAGATACTAAAATAATTACTTCGTGGAATGCTTTGTTAATAATAGGACTCGCTCATGCCTATGAAGCTTTTGGTGATTCTCAATTTTTGAAAGAAGCTAAACGCACTTATTCCTTTTTAAAAGAAAACTGCTTCAAAAAGGAACAATTCTTCCACACTTTTCAGGAAGGAAAACCCAAAATAAAAGGTTTTCTAGAGGATTGTGCTTTTATGACACAGGCGGCAATTACACTTTATAAAACTTCGGGTAAGGATACTTTTTTAAACGATGCACTATCGTTTACTGAAAGTGTATTAAGAGAATATAAAGATGAGGCCTCCCCCTTTTTCACCTTTACCAAAGACCCTACCCTTTTTGCAACAATTGTGGGAGTAGATGACAACGTCATCCCTTCTGCTAATGCAGTCATGGCTGAAAACTTATGGACTCTTGGACAATGGACTGGAAAAGAAAACTATTCAAAAAAAGCCGAGAAGATGCTTCAAGGGGTTCTCCCCTATTTTTCCCGAGGAAGAAGTAGTGATTATGCTCAATGGGGGCAACTACTTCTAAAGAAAGCCTATCCTCATTATGAAGTGGTAATTGTAGGTCCTGAAGCTGAAAGTAAAACCATCGCATTCCAAAAAGAATATTACCCTAATGTACTCTTTCAAATTTCAACTACTGAAAGTGATTTACCTTTGTTAAAAGATCGGTTTTTTGAAGGGGAAACCTATATCTATGTTTGTCAAAATAAAGTCTGTTTACGACCTGTTAAAAGTGTTAAAGAGGCAATAGAACAAATAGAAAGTTGGGAAAACTAGAATTAAGAGATAACTCCAGAACCAAGAAGTTCTTCTCCCTTATACCAAGCCACAAACTGTCCAGAAGTGATTGCAGATTGGGGTGTTTCAAAGGAAACGTATAAGTTTTCTTCCGTTTGATAGAGGGTTGCTTCCTGCAATGCTTGTCTGTATCGAATTCGAGCATTGACCTTCATTGTTTCTCCTTGGTTTAAAGCAAAATCTCCCCGAACCCAGTGGATATAATCCTTGGCCACTTGTAAGGCGTAGCGAAATAATCCAGGATGAGCTTTTCCTTGTCCCACATAGATGGTGTTGTCGTCCACATCAGTATCAATCACAAACAAAGGCTCTACATTACCTCCTATGCCAAGTCCTTTTCGCTGCCCGATCGTATAAAAATGAGCTCCATTGTGTTCCCCTACAATCAGCCCATCTGAGGGCTGGTAACGTATTTTTTTGGAAAGATATTCCAAATCATTTTCAGAAGATGCTGAAGTTGAATAAATCGGTAAATCACTTGGAATTTCGATAATGGTACCCGTCTTAGGTTTTAATTGTTGTTGAAGAAAATCGGGTAATCTTACTTTTCCTATAAAACAAAGGCCTTGAGAATCTTTTTTTTCTGCAGTAACCAAATGCTGCTTCAAGGCAACTTTTCTAACCTCATCTTTTTGCAAATGTCCAATAGGAAATAAAACACGAGAAAGCTGTTGTTGGGTTAGCTGACATAAAAAATACGACTGATCTTTATTCTTGTCAGCTCCTGCTTTGAGTTGATAGGTCTCTATTTCTGTGGAAGTCGCAAAGCTACTTTTTTGACAATAATGACCCGTGGCTACATAATCGGCTCCTAAAGACAAAGCAATCTCTAAAAACACATCAAATTTAATTTCTCGATTACACAATACGTCTGGATTGGGGGTACGTCCCTTAGAATATTCATCAAACATATAGTCAACTATACGCTCTTTGTATTCTTTACTTAAATCGACAGTCTGAAAAGGAATCTCTAATTTTTCCGCAACCAGCATTGCATCATTATTATCTTCTAGCCAGGGACATTCATCAGACAAGGTAACTGACTCATCATGCCAGTTCTTCATGAACAAGCCAATAACTTCGTAACCTTCCTCTTTCAAAAGATAAGCGGCTACGCTGGAGTCAACACCTCCAGAAAGTCCAACAATTACACGTCCCTTGTTCATGGGGTAAAGATAAGCAGTCTTTGAGAATTATTTACGCCCAGCTTTTTTCTGTTTTTCTGCTTCTTCCATCGCCTTCTGAAGACGAGCAGAAAAACCACCCGATTTCTTAGGCTTTTTCTTATTCTCCTCAATTTTAGCATGGATTTTATTATCGTCAATGATAACATTCTTGATCACTAACATCAACAAAATGGTTAATAAGTTGGAAACAAAATAATACAAACTCAATCCACTTGCGTAGTTATTAAAGAAGAACAACATCATTAAAGGCATCAAATACATGATGATTTTCATATTTGGCATTCCAGGTTGCTGAGGCATCGCTTGCTGCCCGGTAGTCATTTGAGTGTAAAAGAAGATAGCGATAGAGGCCAAAATCGGAAACAAACTCACATGATCGCCATAGAAAGGAATGTTGAAGCCTAATTCCAAAACAGAATCATAAGAAGATAAATCATCAGCCCACAAGAAGCTTTTGTCACGTAAAACAAAAGCTACAGGGAAAAAGGAAAATAAAGCATAAAAAACAGGAAGTTGAATCAATGCAGGAATACATCCCGACATAGGATTGGCTCCTGCTCTGGAATACAAACTCATGGTTTCTTGCTGACGCTTTACTGCATCATCCTTATACTTATTATTGATCACCTCAATATCTGGACGCAAAACTTTCATCTTAATTTGAGAAACATAAGACTTATAAGTCACAGGAGACATTGCCAAACGAACAATTAATGTCATTACTATAATGGCTATTCCATAAGAAAGAAAAGACGATAAAAACTCGAAAAGAGGCAAGAAGATAAATTTATTTATCCATCCAAAAATACCCCATCCCATAGGAATGGATGTTTCCAAATCCCCTTCAAGGTTTTGCAAGGTTTTATAATCTGTAGGACCGTAATAAAATGTAAGTTTAGTATTTAAATTTCCTGAGGTAAAAGTCAATGGATAAAGAGTTTCAAAACTTTTTGTGAATTTTTCTTCCAAAGCTTCATCACTAGCAAGATTGACTGAAGTCAATGTAGCAGAAGAAATGGGTGCTTCGGGAATTAAAATTGCGCTAAAAAAATGCTGTCGGTATGAAATCCATCGGATTCCCTCACGAGTTTCTTGATCCTCACCGCTTAAAGACAAATAATCTACGCGATCTTCTTCATAACCAAAAGTAAACTCAGTGTATCGATTTTCATAATCAATACTAATAGAGTTTCTAAATACTGTGGTTTTCCAATCCAATTGAGGAGGAATTCCTGAGTTCAAAAGACGCTGCATACCTTCTGTTTTGATTGACACTGTATGTAGATATCCTTGTTTTGGAAAATGATATTCAAAAGCGATATACTCCCCTGAAGAAAGACTTGCCTTCATAATCAAATGATAAGCATCACCAGTATCCGTTAAATAAGGCGAGAAATACATTTCTCTGGTATTCATGATACGACCATCTAGAGTGGTCATTGTGATATTAAAGTCGGCATTTGATTGATCAATTAATCGGATAGGTGCATCTTCATAATTTTCGAATTCATCCAGTTGAAAAAGAGCAATTTGCCCCCCTTTGGACTGAACCTCAACATTAAAGTCATCGGTAGCAATTCTCACATTTTCAATTTGTTTAGGAACAAACAATGAACCTAAATCTCCAAAGGCAGCCACCTTTTGCTGCTGCAAGATAGAATCTGAAACTTGAATAACTTCAGGACTTGATGTTGTTGTAGATACCTGCTCAGTGGTTACTTGTGCTGGTGCTGCCTCTTCGGTGGGACCGTTTCTATAGAGCATCCAAGTCAAAATGACTAAAATTAAAATAAATCCTATAAACTGATACGGGTCAAACTTTTTTTCTTCCATAATTTCTTTACAAGGTTAATCCTCGCCTTTTTTTATTAAGCTGGCTTTTACAAAAGCCAAAAACAAAGGGTGGGGTTGGGATACAGTACTTTTATATTCAGGGTGAAACTGAACACCTACAAACCAAGGGTGATCTCTATATTCTACAATTTCTACGAGTCCTGTTTCTGGATTGGTTCCTGTCACCACAAAATGTTCATCAAAAATCTGGTCAGCAAAGTCGTTATTGAATTCATAACGATGTCTGTGACGTTCAGAAATATTCATAGTTCCGTACGCTTCTTCAGCAAGTGAACCCTCAGACAAAGAACAATCCCAAGCGCCCAAGCGCATGGTCCCTCCTTTGTTTACAATACTTTTTTGGGACTCCATCAGATCAATTACAGGAGTCTTACACTCTGGATCCATCTCTATAGAATTCGCCTCTTTCATACCAGAATGATTTCTAGCATATTCAATTACCGCCATCTGCATACCCAGACAAATACCAAAGAAAGGTAATTTGTTTGCGCGAGCATAGGAAACAGCTACTATCTTTCCTTCAATCCCACGCTCTCCAAAACCTGGAGCTACGATTAAGCCATGAAGAGGAGCTAACTTTTCTGCAACATCTTGTTCATTCAATTCTTCAGAATGAATGCTTACTACCTCAATTTCAGTCTCATTTAAAGCTCCAGCATGAATTAAAGACTCCAAGATAGATTTATATGAATCTTGTAATTCTACATATTTTCCAACCAATCCAATTTTAACCGTATGCTTTGGGTTTTTAAATTTGGTTAAAAAATCATTCCAAGGCTTAAGGTTTAATTGTTGCTTTGGTTCCAATTGAAGTTTGTCCAAAACTACGCGATCCAGACCTTCTTCAAGCATCTTTAGTGGAACATCATAGATGGTTTCCACATCTATCGATTGGATAATTGCTTCTCGTTTTACATTGCAAAACAAAGCAAGTTTTAGACGTAAATCTTCAGAAAGTTCGTGTTCTGTTCTACACACTATGATGTCAGCTGAAATACCACTCTCCATTAAAGTTTTAACCGAATGTTGGGTGGGTTTTGTTTTTAATTCTCCCGCAGCAGCCAGAAAGGGAATGAGGGTCAAATGAATAACTATTGCATTATCTCTCCCTAAATCCCAAATCATTTGACGAACCGATTCGATGTAAGGCAAGGACTCAATATCCCCTACAGTACCTCCAATTTCAGTAATTACAATTTCGTATTGATCGGTTTCACCCAAGAGACTCATTCGCTCTTTAATTTCATTGGTGATGTGAGGAATCACTTGTACAGTTTTACCTAAAAACTCTCCTCGACGTTCTTTTTCTATAACGCTCTGGTAAACCCTTCCTGTGGTGACATTATTGGATTGAGAAGTGTTTACATTAAGGAAACGTTCGTAATGCCCTAAATCTAGATCCGTTTCAGCTCCATCATCGGTGACAAAACACTCTCCGTGTTCATAAGGATTTAAAGTTCCTGGATCCACATTGATGTAAGGATCAAATTTTTGAATAGTCACTCTGAAATTCTGGGCTTGAAGTAACTTCGCTAATGAAGCTGCTATAATTCCTTTCCCTAGTGAAGATGTAACCCCTCCGGTTACGAATATGTATTTGGTGTTGGACATCCGGTTGTATTTGACAGTTAACCTACCGGGCTCAAATTTACAAAAATCAAAGGGAACTTCTTACCGCTTCGCTTCATTCTTTTATTTCAAATATTTCATAGCCCTCGTGTTGTAAAATATAAAAGGCCTTATTCACAAATGCGCCATTATTCTCTTCAAGGTAAAGAAATCGATTCGAAGAATACTCCGTTTCGCCCAAGTCTATGGATTTAGGGAGGGCTTTGGCGGCTGCCATACGCAGGATTACATCCAACATTACATCATATCCTCTGAGCGCTTCCTTGGTAGGAGGTTTTCCGTATTCATTGGTAAAGGCTGAAATAAAAGCTTGATCTAATTCAAAATCCAACGGTTTAAAGCCAACAGGATAGGTGAAGCGAACTCCCCCTAAAACGAAGCGTGATAAATTTTCATTGTCATAAGCATTACTTCTGAAACTCGTAAAAACCTGAACATCTCGATCTGAAGTATTTTGTGCATTAAATTGTGAAATAGCACTCGCAATCAATGGAAAAGATTGGGTCTCTAGAAGTACTTTATTTGGTAAAGAATCCACCAACAAAGAATCTACTAATTCTGGTAATATGTAATCTTGTTTTTCGGGACGTAAAGTAATCGCCCAAGGAAATCGTCGTTTCAACTGTCGCTCCAAACTTCTATTTAAGGAATCTGCCACGATAACTACATTTTGAGTAGTGTCAATCCTAGACTCCAAATGAGCATACATTTTTTCTCTAAAATCCACTTGTGGAGTCACCGATTGAAACACGTTTTTTCTAAAGACCACTGGCTTTGATGAAAGTGGTGCAATTTTAGGAATATTGCTCAAACTGTTTTCATTGGAAACCAGATTAAAATTATTTGGTATAAGTGGCCCCACCAATACATCTTGCTCCTTTAGAGTCCCTGACTGAATAATCTCCTGAACACTTGCTGGATTTGCTTCCGTATCATAGGTAGTTAAGTCGACATCTATTCCCTTGGCTGCCGCTTGTTGGATTGCAAAAAGTACCCCAGAGTAAAAATCCAATGAAATGGTATGCAAATTTCTACCCGCTAGCGTTTTCTCGGTATCCTCTATGGAATCTAAAACGATTTCCTTTGCCATAAAAGGCAGTAATATTCCTAATTTAATTTTACGTAATTGCAATGTGGAATCCAGCAAATTGGTTCGTTCCACTAACAAATCATTTTCAATCTTTAATGTTCCAGTTTGCTTTCCTGGAATTTTCAAAATCATTCCTTGCTGGAGACCGGTTACTGCCAATTCAGGATTGAGTGAATCTAGCACTTGTTGGTTTACCCCTAACTTCTTTTCAATTCGATAAAACCCCTCTTTTGGTAAAACAGTATAATAATTATAGAGCGAATCTTTCTCTGGAATTGTTTTGGCTTCTACAAAGCTGGGAATTTTAATTTTTTGTCCAATTTTAAGTCCCTCCTTTATTTCTGGATTTAAAGAATCTAGAGTTGCAATTGTTGTTCCATATTGATAGGCCAATCTCCATTTGGTTTCTTTGGGTGCGACCAAATGAATAAACTCTTGGGTTGAACCTGTTGACGCTTTAGAAATATCTGTTTCATGTTGGACCCCAACTGCATAAATTGGAATTCTAAGTGTCATTCTCCTTTTTATACCCACACGCTCCACTAATGGATTGTATTCCAATAATTGAGATTCTGAAATACCATACTGTTCAATAATGGTATTCAAGGTCTCGTTTTTGCCTACTCGATGATTTTTAAATCGTTCGGGGGTTTGTGCTTGAGCGTAAAGACCAAACAGTAAGAAGAAAGTAAAAATGAATTTAAGTTGTTTCATGCTTTGGTATATACAAAAACTATTCCCATTCTATTGTGGCAGGTGGTTTTGAACTAATGTCATACACTACTCTATTGACTCCTTTGACATTATTGATAATTTCATTTGAAATTTTTTGTAAAAATTTATAAGGTAAATCTACCCAATCTGCGGTCATTCCATCCGTAGATTGTACAGCTCTCAAAGCAACACAACTCTCATAAGTACGTTCATCTCCCATTACCCCAACGCTATTCACGGGTAGAAAAATTGCTCCAGCTTGCCATACTTTATCATATAAATCCCAAGATTTCAATCCTTGTATAAAGATTGCATCTACTTCTTGAAGCATTCTAATTTTATCGCGTGTAATTCCACCTAAAATTCGAATCGACAAACCGGGACCTGGAAAAGGATGTCTTCCCAAAAGTTCCTTGTCCATTCCCATACTTTTCCCCACTCTACGAACCTCATCTTTAAATAACATCCGAAGCGGCTCTACCAATTCCAATTTCATATAGTCAGGAAGTCCACCAACATTGTGGTGTGACTTGATAGTTGCTGAGGGACCTTTAACAGAAATAGACTCAATGACATCGGGATATATGGTTCCTTGCCCTAACCATTTGGCGCCTTCTACTTTTTGAGCTTCAGCATCAAAAACATCAATAAAGGTTTTTCCAATAATTTTACGTTTGGTCTCAGGATCAGAGACATCTTCCAAGGCATCTAAAAATAAATCTGAAGCATCTACACCTTTTACATTCAATCCCATTCCAGCATATTGCTCCAATACCTCATCAAACTCATTCTTTCTGAGCAGACCATTATTGACAAAAATGCAGTTCAATTGAGTCCCAATTGCTTTGTGCAACAACATAGCTGCAACAGAGGAATCTACCCCTCCAGACAAACCTAAGATGACTTTATCCTCTCCAACCTTTTCTTTCAATTCTTTAATTGTACTTTCTACAAAAGAATCTGGTGTCCAATCTTGTTTCACATCAGCAATGTGCACTAAAAAGTTTTCTAAAACCTGCTTTCCTTCTGAGGAATGATATACCTCTGGATGAAATTGTATCGCATAAGTTTCCTCATCTTTAATTTTAAAAGCGGCATTTTTCACATCTTCGGTACTTGCTAAAAGCGCTGCACCCTCTGGAAGGTTTAAGATGGTATCGGCATGGCTCATCCATACTTGACTTTTTTCAGTTACTGACTTAAAAAAAGGAGTTGATTGATCTACTATTGAAAGATGTGCTCTCCCGTATTCACGAGTGTCCGAAGGACTCACTTTCCCACCAAAAAAATGAGCTAAATATTGTGCGCCATAGCAAACTCCCAAAAGTGGAATTTTTCCTTTGATTTCCGACAAATCAGGATGGGGTGCATCTTCGCTGCGAACGGAGAAAGGAGAACCGGATAAAATCACTGCTTTAAAAGTGGAAAATTTTTCTGGAGGGTTGTTGTAAGGATGGATTTCACAGTAAATGAAAAGCTCCCGAACACGGCGAGCGATCAATTGAGTGTACTGCGAACCAAAGTCGAGTATAAGTACTTTTTCTTGCATGAGCAAAAATACAATTTAAGCCGAATTATACAAGGTACAACAAAGGAAGTCGGAACTAAAATATCAACGTTTTATCAAACGCTTAATATTCAATCAAAATAAAGTTAGGATTCATAGGATCTAAGGCCTCAAAAAGAGTGGGAAGAAAGGCTGAACCCATGGCTAAATACATAGTGACAAAATTATAATTTCGCTCTTGCAAGGAATCACTTGGAAACAATTTCTCATGAAGAAGCACCATACGATTTACGTGGTCAGTGAGCACTTTTTTCTGAGCTTTCAACAAACGTTTTTCAAGATGTGACACACCATTGATCTGTTTCACTTTCTGAGCTTCTACTACCCCTTTAAAGGACTTGTCTGTTTGGGCAACTAGCTTATCTAAATGTTCAAATTGTTTCTTTAAGGTTGCTTTCAAAAAACTGAGATCCAAATCAATATTACTAATCTGCCTTACCTTTTTGTTAATTAAGGCATTGCGCTTTAAAAACAATTCGGAGGGTTCTAATTCCAGATTTCTAATTTTCTTCCCTTGCTTTTCAGAAATCATCAAGACAGAATTTCGGAGCAATAAAATTGGAAATGGAACATTATACTGTTCAAAATTTGTCTTCAATTGAAACCAATAGGCAAGCTCTCCCCCTCCACCGATATAACATAAATTGGGTAATATCACTTCTTGATAAACAGGTCGTAAAATTACATTGGGAGAAAAACGTTCAGGATGATCTTCCAAAAGCTTTAAAAAAGCGTCAGAAGAAAAGCGTTGTTCTGTTCCATGCAACAAATATACCTCCCCTTCTTTTTCAATACGATAACGACCCTTTTCAGTTAAATAAAAAAGATTAATCTCCCTAGGGTTTACTTGTGGAACATAATCTGGATTGTAACTCTTTTGTATCTCTTTAATCTGTGCTGTAACCTTCTCAAATGATGTTTGACTTGTTAATTCCTCTTTTAAAATAGGTGTAAAAAGTCGTTTCAACTTAGCCTTATTTGGCTCAATTACCACCAATCCCTTGTCACCAAAAAGTTGATTGACCAAACGAAAAGTTGCCTCAGACAAATCCTTTGAGGTTCTGTAGCTTACCTGAATCCATTCTTTAACTGTATTAGCTTCCGGCTGAGACCCTAAATGCTGTTCAAAAACATTCAAAACTTCTTGAAGGTCTTGCAAGGGTAACTCCCCCACTGCACCTGCAGCTTCTCGATGCCATTTGATGCTCTTGTCTTGAAATCTAAATGCACTAATCTCCTCAAAATCATGATCTTCACTTGCCATCCAGTAAATTGGAATAAAATTGAACTTAGGATATTGGACCTTTAATTGTTTGCACAAATTAATAGTACTTACGATTTTATAAATAAAATACAAGGGCCCTGTCATCAAACACAATTGATGGCCTGTGGTAATAGTAAAGGTGTTTTCTTGTTCAAGGAGGTCTATGTTTTCAGACACCCTTTTGGGAGGCTGAAGCACTGCATATTGCTCTCGCAAGGCTTCTACCAAAGTCTTTCTTTGATGGGTTGAAAAAGTTTTTTTCTTCAGCTCCATTTGAGAAGCAAAATTGTCCAGTTTAGGAAAAGCCACATAAAAGGGAGCCAATTCTTTCTTTGCTGATAAATAATCGCAAATCAAAGTTGAAAAACGGCCTGTTTCTTGAAAAGAGAGTTGCTGAACTTGCATGAACAATTTTACGTAAAGATATTCGTTTTTTTGGGAAAAGAAATTCAGAGTTTCCAGATAAAGTGTACATTTATTTTTTAAAATAAAATTTATGGTTCGCTTACGCTCAATTGCCCTCTTTCTCCTTTTTACATGTATTACAACTGCACAACTTCAAACTCCAGATGCCTTCTTAGGGTATACCTTAGGAACAAACTTTACCCGACACCATCAAGTGGTAGAGTATTTCAAACACCTTGAAGAAAATTCAGCAAGTTTAAAACTTCAACCTTATGGTACAACAAATGAAGGACGTTTGCTTCAACTGGCTTTTATTTCTAGCCCCGAAAATCTTGAAAACCTTGAAGCCATTCGGAAAATACATCTACAAAATAGCGGAGTAGTAACTGGAGCTAAAAATGATGAAAAAGCAATTGTTTGGCTAAGCTATAATGTACACGGAAACGAATCCTCCAGTACAGAAGCCTCTATGAAAACTGCCCATGCCCTGCTTACACTATATAAAGATTGGTTAGAAGATACTGTTGTTATTTTGGATCCTAGTATCAATCCCGATGGAAGAGATCGTTATGTGAATTTTTATAATCAAACTAAAAGCGCTCCCTATGACCCAAATGGGTTCACGAGGGAACATAGAGAAAATTGGCATAACGGGAGAAGCAATCATTATATGTTTGACCTCAACAGAGACTGGGCATGGATTACGCAAGTTGAATCCCAACAAAGACTAAAACAATACAATCAATGGTTGCCTCATATTCATGTCGATTTTCATGAACAAGGCATCAATAGTCCTTATTATTTTGCTCCAGCAGCAGAACCCATGCATGAAATCGTTACGGACTTTCAAAAAGATTTTCAAGATGCTTTAGGTAAAAATCATGCAACATATTTTGACAAAGAAGGATGGTTTTATTTCACCAAACAACGTTTCGATATTCTTTATCCTAGCTATGGAGATAGCTATCCTATGTACCTAGGCTCCATAGGAATGACATATGAGCAGGCTGGTGGTGGTGGTGCCGGTTTGGGAGTTCACAATAGCGAAAACATAGAACTTACCCTTACAGACCGCATAGAACACCATTATACCACTGGAATTTCTACCGTAGAAATGGCAACCAAAAACAAAAGCCTACTCAATAAAAACTATCAAGAATATTTCAGTGACTCGAATTTGAAATACAAGAATTTTGTTTTGGACGGACACCCAAGCAAACTCAAAGCCCTTGCTGAATTTTTAAAGCAGCATGAAATTCAAAGTTATTCTTTGGAGAAAAAGAGTTCGATAAAAGGCTACGATTACCAAAAACAGAAAACAACAACTACCTCTTTCTCTGAAAACGCTTTAGTAGTTCCTACACGACAAGTTAAAGGGAAGATGGCTCAAGTACTTTTGGAACCTCAAACCAAACTAAGCGATTCCTTGACTTATGATATTACGGCATGGTCTCTTCCCTATGCATATGGTCTTAAGGCAGTGGCTTCCAAAGAAAATGTCCCTACAGTAACCATAAAATCAGAATCCAAAGAGAAAAGTAGTTTAGAGGTGAACGCCTACGGTTATGCTTTCCCTTACAAAAGCTTTAGGGATGCAAAATTTTTAGCTGCCTTACTCAAAGAAAATTTAGAGATTCGATACAACAGTGTCCCGATTGTAAATAGTGGAAAATCATGGGAACGCGGAAGTATTTTTATCTTTAAACGAGATAATTTAAAAAATAAGAGCTATCTCCAAAAACTTGAACAACTAGCCTCTCAGTATAATAAAGTAGCCCACCGCATCACAACAGGATATTCAACCTCCGGACCTGATTTAGGAGCAGATGAAATTCACTTAATCAAACGCCCTAAAATTGCTGTTTTAAGAACAGACAATGCCTCGACCTATAGCTATGGAGAAATCTGGCATTATTTTGAACAACAATTAGAATATCCTCTCATGCAAATAGACGAGAGTAGATTAGAAAGTGCGTTAGGTAAAATTGATCAATTGATTGTCCCCGATGGTTATTATGGCAAATGGTCAAATAGTGATAAAATTATGGAATGGGTTCGCAAAGGCGGAAGAATCATTGCTCTTGCTGGAGCACTTAATCATTTTGCAGATACAGAAGCCTTCAAACTCAAAAAGAAAGAGGATCCAGATACAGACACCACCTTGGTTCCTTATGGAGAGTTAGAACGTACTGAAATTAGTGAAATTACCACAGGAAGTATCTTCCCTGTTACTTTAGACAAAACCAATTCATTGAGCTTTGGGATTGAACGATACTATACGCTAAAGTTAAATGAAGATGCATTTTCCTTACTAGAAAACGGAGACAATGCCGCTTACCTTCCCTCCAATGCTTCGCCTGCTTCAGGCTTTATAGGCTATAAAGCATTAGACAATCAAAAGAACTCTCTGCTCTTTGGTTCAGAATCCAAAGGACGTGGACAGATTGTTTACCTCGTAGACAACGTCCTCTTTAGAGGATTTTGGTATTCTGGAAAGATGGTATTTGCAAATGCGTTGTTTTTTTAAGAGTCTTGACACTACTATAGTTGTGAAATGATTTGAAAAAATATTCCATCACAAAAAAAATATGACAACTAGTAATTTTCGTGTAGAAACTTCTCCAACGGTTTGGATATGAGCCCTATCCCACAGGATAAGGCTTATATCTTTTGTTACCACCACTTAATATTCTTGTACTAATACTTCTGTCGGTATTTTTAGCGTATTACTTAATTTTCTAACCATACCGAGTGTCAGTTTTCTTTTTTTGTTCAAAATTTCACTTACTCGACTTGTAAAGCCTACCACTTGAGCAAGCTCTTTATGCTTCATGTTCATTTGTTCCATTCGGAATTTAATCGCTTCAATAAAGTCAGGCATCCCCAATGGGAAATGTTTCCAATAGGGAAAAACCCAAAGTGGTATATACGTACTCCATTCCTTTTGTCTATGATGTGCTCATAGACTATCCTAGAGCAATTGTTTAGGTGACGGAAAACTATTTCAATACAACGTTAGCAAACTTCCTGAATTGGAATTGATCAGTAATTAGTGGAGTAAAAAAGTGCTGGAACAGTTTTTTTATTCTAACTCACTCCTTTCTCAACACCACCCCAGATTTTACAGGAAAAAAGGTGGTAGCATCCACTGCCAATTTCCCATTGATCAGTACATATTGAATTCCCTTAGAATATTGATGAGGTTTTTCAAAAGTCGCGAGGTCAATGACTGTTTGAGGATTAAAAATAGTAATATCGGCTTTCATCCCTTCAGCTATTTTTCCTCGATCTTTTAGTCCCATCATTTGTGCAGGAAAAACAGTCATTTTAAACAAGGCCTCTTCCAAAGTCAATACGCCTTCTTCTCTAACATATTTACCTAACACTCTGGGAAAAGTTCCATACCACCTAGGGTGGGGATGACCATCGCCTAGTTTAACTAGACGTCCATCAGAAGCGATCATGGTTTGGGGATGCTTCATAATGTTCACTACATCTCTTTCATCCATAGCATGAAAAACACAGCTTGCCCCACCATTTGATTGTGCTTCAATCACAAGTTCAGCGCCATTATTGAGAGTGGGTTTAAGTCCTTTGAGCTCACACCAATATTTTATAGTTTTCCCCTCCAATTCGGGCATCCAATTTACCTTAGCAAATTGAACTCTGTCCAAATCATCTCCACCCCTATCATTGAGAATATTATAAATAATTCCTTTTTTAATACTGTCGCGAAGTTTTTTATTACGAAGTCTTTCAATAAAGGATTTATTACCTCCAGCTCTTGCCCAACTTGGTATCAAAACAGAAATTCCGGTATAACTCGCATTATAAGGATATTGATCCATCACTATATTTAACCCTCTATCACGGGCCTCATCAACCATAATTAAGGTTTGATTGCTTTTCCCCCACATGGGTTTTCCGATGACTTTGTGATGAGTAAGCACCACAGGAATGGCTGCCTTTTCTGCAATTTCTATCGCTTCAGCAACTGAAGCAAAGAGTGTCAATCCTTCGTCTCGAAGATGAGAAGTATAAATTCCACCGCGTTTTGAAGCTTCTTTAGACAAAGTAATTACTTCATCCACTTTAGAAAAATTTCCAGGTAAATATTTCAATCCAGTAGAAAGTCCAAAAGCACCTTCTTCCATTGCTTTTGCCACATGCTCTTTCATCGTATCCAGTTCTTCAGCATTAGGCGCTCGATTATCCAAATTCATTACCTCAGAACGAATGCTATTATGTCCTGCCAAAAAACCAACATTCATCCCCACTCCTAATTGGGATAAACTATCGAGATAATGTCCAAAAGGCAAAGGTCCTCTGCCATCTGGTCCTCCTAGGCTAGTTGTTACGCCTTGACGAATATGACTCTCACAATCCGAAAGTTTGAAAATAGGCTCTAAATGGGCGTGTAAATCAATAAATCCAGGAGATACAACCAATCCTTTAGCATCAATAATGCGCTTTGCTTTTGGATTTCTGATTTTCCCCAGAGTTACAATCTTATCCCCAATGATTCCGATGTCTTTTGAAAGAATAGGAGCCTTTTGACTGCCCTCAAAAACATCTCCGTTAAGAATTACTAAATCATAAGTAATATTCGGCTCACAACTCAATATAAAAAGGAATAGACTAAGGAATAATCCCCACCTTTTAATACAATTCATCTTTATGATCTTTTTTTAAAGATAAAGAGAATACTTTAAAAAATTAAAAACGATTTTACATTAGGATACGGGAGTTCCAACTAAATCGTAATCGGTTGCTTCAGTAATCAAAAGATCAACAAAGTCTCCTTGCTTTAAATAATGAGTAGTGGCATCCACAAGCACTTCATTATCTACATCGGGAGAGTCCATAAAAGTTCGTCCCACATAATGCACACCCTCTTTTCTGTCGATAAGACAACGGTAGGTTTTTCCAACACAAGATTGATTGTGCTCCCAAGAAATTTGAGATTGGATTTCCATAATCGCGTTGGAACGTTCTTGTTTTACTTCTTCGGGTATATTGTCTTCCAATTGATGGGCATGAGTGTTCTCTTCATGGCTATAGGTGAAACAACCTAAACGTTCAAAACGCATTTCCTTCACCCAGTCTTTAAGTACTTCAAAATCCTCTTGAGTTTCTCCTGGATAGCCAACAATTAACGACGTTCGTAAAATAATTCCAGGCACTTCTTCTCTAAACTTTTTTAAGAGCGTGGTCGTTTTTTCCTTAGTGGTTCCCCTGCGCATGGATTTTAAAATTTGATCAGCAATATGTTGCAAAGGAATGTCCAAATAATTACAAACCTTGGGTTGATCCCTCATGACTTTAAGTACATCTTCTGGAAAACCGGTTGGGAAGGCATAATGCAAACGAATCCATTCAATTCCCTCCACTTCAACTAGTGCCAAAAGTAAATCGGCTAATTTGCGTTCCTTGTATAGGTCCAAACCGTAATAGGTTAGATCTTGTGCAATCAACATCAATTCTTTTACCCCATCACGAGCTAAATTTTTTGCCTGAACAACCACTTCTTCTATAGGAGTAGAACGGTGTTTTCCTCTCATTAAAGGAATTGCACAAAAAGAGCAAGGTCGATCACATCCTTCTGATACTTTTAAATAAGCAAAATGTTTGGGCGTTGTCAAAATTCGCTCACCAACTAATTCGTGTTTATAATCGGCGCCTAATACTTTAAGCAACTGAGGCAAATCTGTAGTCCCGAAATATTCATCTACTTGAGGAATTTCCTTTTGCAAGTCAGGCTTATATCGCTCACTCAAACAACCCGTTACATAGACTTTGTCTACTTTTCCAGCTTCCTTATTTTCTATTTGCTCTAAGATGGTATTGACAGATTCTTCCTTAGCATTATCGATAAATCCACAGGTGTTAATCACCACAATATTCCCTTCTTCTTGATGAACTACCTCTTGATCATTGGCGCGTAATTGACCCATCAATACTTCAGAGTCATAGATATTTTTGGAACATCCAAGGGTGATAACGTTAATCTTATTTTTTTGAGTGGATTTTGTGCGCATAGTTTAGTGGTATCCTTTCGGTGGTTTTCTGGCTTTGGTTAAACGTTCAAACGCAGCTCCAATTTCCAATAATTTTTGTTCTTGATTTGAAGGGGCAATAAATGTAATGTTCTGGGGTTGACCATCTGCTCTATATCCCATAGGCACTCCCAATGCCGGATAATGAGCGGCAGCAGCATAACTCGCTGATCGATTGTCTATGGATAAAACCGCATCTAATTCATATTGACGCATAGGCATTTGAAAATAAGTTCTTGCCTCCTGCATGATTTTCAGCTTAATAGATTCAAAATGTTTTGCGGAAGTCGTGTCTTGAGCAATTCGCTCAAAAATACCTTGTCCATAGGGAGCATGCAACAAACTGTCCTTTTGATTGAAAGCAACGATATCTTTTACCGAATCAAAATCTAAAGTTTTACTCCCATGCTGCTGAATATAAAGAGGGAGATCCTTCTTCATATCTACGTCTAAAATGGTTCTAAATTGATTCATTTTAGCTTTAGGAGGGTCAAAAGGAATAATTATCGCTCCCGCTGCTTCCATCTTTTTAACCGCAATTTGCATTAAACTATCCGAGCTAAAATTGCGAATTAACCCCAGTCGCTTTCCTTTTAAGTGGATTGTATCCAAACCTTGAAAACTAATATCTTGACTCGCATAACTATAAGAATCATTGTTGTCTTCCCCAGTAATAGCACTCATTAAAATGGCATTATCAAGAACATTTTTAGTCATCGGTCCTGCGGTATCCAGCGTAATAGAAATTGGAACCACCCCACTTCTGCTTACCGCACCAATTGTTGGTTTTAATCCTACCACACTGTTTTTCCCTGAGGGAGAAAGTATGGAACCTGAAGTTTCTGAACCCATGGCGGCAACGGCATAATTAGCAGCTACTGCTACCCCACTCCCCGAACTGGATCCTCCTGTTTCAAATTGCTTACGCCCATAAGGATTTAAGGTTTGACCTCCCATAGCACTGTATCCTAGAGGACAGCCCTGGCAAAAATAATAGGCCCATTCGCTTAGATTTACTTTCCCCAAGATAAGAGCTCCTTTGGCTTTTAATTGTTTAACTAAAAAAGCATCTTGTTGAGGTGTGTTCTCGCGAAATGCTGCAGCGCCAGCAGTTGTGGCCATTGGCAATGCATTGATGTTATCCTTCAATAAAATTGGCATTCCATAAATAGGATGAGCAATATCCGCTTTGCGTTTGCGATCTTTCTCTCTAGCCTCTTTCAAGACATTGGGATTCAATGCAATTATAGCATTCAAATAGGTCTCTCTCTGCAATTCATAATGATAAATACGATAGAGATAAAATAAAGTAAGGCTTTCATAGGTCAAAGATCCATTCCCAATTGAACCTTGAATATTAAGTATGTCTTGCTCTAAAATTAAATTTTTTAACGCCTCATAATCTGTTTGGGAAAATTGTGTTAATTCTCTTTCAAAAGGAAGAAATAAAGCATTTCGATCCGAATGTTTTGACTGAATGCGCTTGTATTGCATTCTTGAAACAGCATGAGTAGCGTTAGCAACAAGTTCCTCCGACTCATCGTAGGATTCCCATTTATTGAGTTTTGATGTTGCACTACTGCAACTGTACAAAAGGAAAAATAAACTCGCTAAAAAAAAAACATATTTTTTCATCTAGTCTTTAACTACTACTGTGGATAAAAAATCTAAAGTTGCTTCAGTCACTTCCTCATAATTTTTAGTTGTTAAATAGGAAGTTAACACATGATCACCTGCGTTTGGAAAGGCTTGTTTTCTTTTAAGGGTATCAGGTGTGCCTAATTGATCAAACATTTTTAGCATGGCCGGGACAGAAACCACTTGATCCTGTAGACTGTCATTTTTGTAATAATAGGCTAAAAAAACAGGAACTTTTACTTTTTTAAAAGTAGCTGAACGCATTTTGATATCCAAAAATTTTTGCATTTGAGTCATGGCCTCAAGACGTGTTTTATACGTCCAGTAACGAAGTTTTTCCTCACTTGACTTCCACATTTGATGGTATTTTCCTCCTTTAACTAAACGGGCAATTTGGAGTCCCCAAGGCTTGGATAAAAGTTTCGCTTTAGGATCATATACTTCAATATTAGGTCCAAATAATACAATGGTTGCTATGGAGGGATCTGTTCCCAAACTTAAGGAGAGAGCTCCCCCATGAGAAGTTCCCAAAACGATGACTTTTTCACCCAATTGTTTCGCCACCTCCAATGCTTCAAGACCTGATTGCCAAAAATTTTCATTGTTAAAAGTTAGCATGGGTTCTTCTTCCGCAAGACCATGACCAAAAAGGCGTGGAATGAACAAATTAGCCCCCAGGGCTTTGGCAATATTTCGATGAACAGGCTCTCCTTCCATACCAGAGGCTGTAAATCCGTGAAGATAGACTACACTATATTTCGTTTTGGTAGGTATAGAATCATTAAAAATAATTTGAGATGCGTTCCCGGGGCGAACATTTCCCTGCAAAAGTTCTCTTTCATTTACCCAATTATTTAAGTTTAAAAGGTCTGTAGGAACTTCGGTTTGTAATTCTTTAAACTCAGGGTTATCGACTCTAGGACCAATAAGATAAACCCCACCCAGAATTAAAAAAAAAACAGCTAAACCTCTTAGGATTTTCATAAACAACGTTTTCGTAAATTAACTAAAAAGTGTTTTAATAAATTCCTCTCTGTCAAACACTTGAATATCTTCGATCCCTTCACCTACACCAATGTATTTAACCGGGATTTGAAATTGATCTGAGATGCCCAATAAGACACCTCCTTTAGCAGTTCCATCTAATTTTGTTATGGCTAAACTACTAACCTCAGTAGCCGCAGTAAATTGTTTAGCTTGTTCAAAGGCGTTCTGACCTGTAGAACCGTCTAAGACTAAAAGTACTTCATGAGGGGCATCAGGAATCACCTTAGACATTACACGTTTGACTTTAGTCAACTCATTCATCAAGTTTACCTTATTGTGAAGACGTCCCGCAGTATCAATAAATACAATATCAGCTCCTTGTGCTTTGGCCGATTCAAGCGTATCAAAAGCAACGGAAGCAGGATCGCTTCCCATTTCTTGACGGACAAGAGGGACCTCAACACGGTCTGCCCAAACTTGTAATTGATCGATCGCTCCTGCACGAAAAGTGTCGGCAGCACCTAGCATTACTTTTTTACCATGAGTTTTGTATTGATGAGCCAACTTTCCTACAGAAGTTGTCTTTCCCACTCCATTTACTCCAACGACCATCACCACATGTGGCTGAGATTGAAAGCTAGCATCAAAGCGATCTAAAGTTTCGTCATCTGCTTTAACAAGTAATTCTAAGATTTCTTCTTGCATCATTTGGATAAGGTCTTCTGTTTTTAGATACTTATCCTTCGCAATTCTTGCCTCAAGGGCATCAATTATTTTTAGTGTGGTAGCAACCCCCACGTCAGATTGAATTAAAATAGCTTCTAACTCATCTAAAACATCTTCATCAATTTTTGTTTTTCCTACTACTGCTGTCCCAATTCGGGACAAGAAGGATTTCTTGGTATTGGCCAAGCCATCTTCAAGTTTCTTTTTGTCGTTATTTGAAAAAAAGTTGCTAAGTTTTCCCATAAACTTTAGTATATAAAAAAAGCTACCTTAAAAGTAGCTTTTATTTTGGGTTTCATCAAAAGGATTATTGTTTATCTAACCATTTTGCGGCTTCATCAGGAGCAATGATAGTCTCAACGAAACTATATGAGTTATTATCTCCCTTTTTTACCATTTTAATGGCTTTGGTTAATCTTTTTGAACCTGTCTGTAATGATGCTACCGATTTCTTTGCCATGACTTATTTGATTTCTTTGTGAACCGTCATTTTTTTCAAAATCGGGTTAAATTTTTTAATTTCTAAACGTTCAGGTGAATTCTTCTTGTTTTTTGTAGTGATATAACGAGAAGTTCCTGGCTGTCCAGATTCTTTATGCTCTGTACATTCAAGTATAACTTGTACTCTATTTCCTTTCTTTGCCATTCGATTAACCTTTATAGTGACCTTTCGCTCGGGCTTCTTTCAAGACCGCAGAAATTCCTTTTTTATTAATTGTTTTTAAGGTCGCTGTAGATACAGTAAGGGTTACCCACTTGTCTTCTTCAGGAATATAAAAACGCTTATTGATGATGTTTGCATCAAAACGACGCTTCGTTCTGTTTAAAGCTTTGGAAACATTATTTCCAAACATTACGCGTTTTCCGCTTATTTCACAAATTTTTGACATAACCGTCTTTTTTTTAACGTGGCTGCAAATTTACTGTTTTTTATAGAGTAACAAAATTGTTTTTCTTAAAAATACAGAAGGTTTTTATTCTAGGTGTTTATAAATCATTTCCAAAGCCTTATTTACGGCTTTTTCCACGACGCGTTCTCGATGAATTCCAAATAGAAATTTTTTGGTAATCACTTCTTTTTCAGTGGCTATAGCGATAAATACCGTTCCAACTTCTGCGTCAGAATCGCCTTTTGTAGGTCCTGCATTTCCTGTGGTAGCAACACCCAAAGTTGTTTTAAATTTTTTTCTGACCTGTGTTGCCATTGAAGCCGCCACTTCCTTGCTTACCACAGTGTGCTCCTCTATAATTGCCTCAGAAACTCCCAAAACATCAATTTTACTTTGGGTATGATAAGTAACCGCTGCACCTTTAAAATAGTGGGAAGACCCACTATTTTTTGTCAGGCGAGAGGCAATTAAACCACCTGTACAACTCTCTGCGATTGCTATAGTTTTCTTTTGAGCAATAAAACGTTCTTGAAGTTTCATTTCCATGGAAGTTTCCTCTTCAAAGCCTACAAAAATATCTTTAATTAATGGAAGAAGGGTTTCTATTTGCTCCTCCACCCTCTTCTCCAGTAGAACCTCATCTCTACCCTTTGAAGATAGGCGAAGGCGAACTCTACCCAAATTTGGCAAATAAGCCAATTTGATGTTCTCCGGAAGTGCATTTTCCCAATCCAGTAATCGTTCGGCAATAACGCTTTCTCCTAATCCGTATGTCAAAACCGTCTTATGTAAAATAAATGGACGTGTATAATGGGTCTGTAACGCTGGAATCACTTTGTTAGTCATCAAAGATTTCATCTCAAAAGGAACTCCGGGAAGTGAAATAATTACTTGGTTTCCTTTTTCAAACCACATTCCCGAAGCTGTACCATGAGTATTTTTAAAAATGCGTGCTTTTGAGGGAAGCAAAGCTTGCTTTCGGTTTTCATTATTGATTGGAGTGCTAATGTAATTTTTGAAAATTTCTTCTATATGATCTAAAATTTCCTCATTCTCAACCAATTTATCATTGAAGTATTCACATAAAGTATGTTTGGTTAAATCGTCCTTGGTTGGACCTAAACCTCCAGTGAGTATGACAATTTGTGCTCGTGCTTCAGTATCATCCAAGGTTTTGACTATGGTTTTTTTATCATCAGAAATACTAGTGATTTGAGCAATTTCAATCCCAATCTTATTTAATGCCTTTGCTAAAAAGACTGCGTTGGTATTAACGATTTGACCGATTAAAATTTCGTCACCAATAGTGACTAACTCTGCTTTCATTTTATTTGATTTTTACTGAAAACGCCTGTTGCCCTTCTAGATATCCTACCAGCTGATCTTCTAATGCAACAGGGCCAACACCAGAGGGTGTTCCTGTAAATAGCACATCTCCAATTTTGAGTGTAAAATATTGAGAACAATATGAAATTAATTCGTCAATTCTCCACAACATATTCTCCGTGTTTCCCAACTGAACCTCTTCACCGTTTTTCTCTAGTGAAAAAGAAAGCTTTTCTAGAGAATCAAACCTCCTTTTATCGTACCATTCTCCTATCAGTGTGGAACCATCAAAGGCCTTAGCTTTTTCCCAAGGCAATCCATTTTCTTTCAATTCTTTTTGAACAGTACGGGCCGTAAAATCGATTCCTAAACCGATTTGGCTATAATATTTATGAGCAAACTGAGGCTCAATGTGTTTTCCTAATTTTTCAATCTTGACTAGAACTTCAACCTCATAATGAATATCATCCGTGAAATGTGGAATAAAAAAAGGTTGGTTTCTCTGGAGAATAGTAGTGTCAGGTTTTAAAAAAAGGACCGGATGCTTCGGCTTTTCATTTTGTAACTCGTTTATGTGAGCTGTGTAATTTCTTCCTATGCAAACAATTTTCACTTTCTCTATGAATTTGTATTCATCTGACTTAACCGAATTTCGGTTAATATTTTTTTGGTATATCTTGGAAAATCTGCATTCATGACCCAACCAAAATAACCCGGCTCATTGGCCAATATATCGGTAACTTTTTTGCCTTTATGTTTTCCAAAACCAAAACAAGCGTCTCCTTCTTTATTGTAAACAACAAAGCCAGCAAAATCAGCTGTTTTTCTTCTAGAACTGAACTCATTTAGAAAAGCAACATTGGGCTCTAACTCCTCATAGCGATCTAATTGTGCAATCAGTACATCGTGAGTTGCTTTGGTATCAGCATGAGCGGAATGTGCATCGGTAAGCTCTTCATTACAATAGAAGCGCAGAGCAGCGGTAAGGGTTCGTTGCTCCATTTTATGAAAAATGGTTTGAACATCCACTGTTTTGTTATTCTTAAAATCAAAATCCACTTCTGCACGGAGTAACTCTTCTACCAAAAGAGGAATATCAAAACGATCTGAATTATACCCTGCCAAATCACAGCCTTTCATAAAACTGTAAATCTCACCCGAAAGCTCTTTGAAAGTGGGTTCATTAGCCACCATTTCATCGGTAATTCCGTGAACTGCTGAAGCTTGTGACGGAATAGGCTGTTCAGGATTTACGCGCCATTCTTTGTTTTCTTGTGTCCCATCGGGATGCAATTTTAAAACAGCAATTTCAACAATTCGATCTTTAGAAATATCGGTTCCGGTAGTTTCAAGATCAAAAAAACATAAGGGTTTGGTAAGTTGTAATTTCATGCTTTCAATTTGAGATTAGTAAGGAAGTGTTTCTTCCCAGTTTTCAAGATATTCGGCAACACGTTTTACAAACATTCCCCCCGTGGCTCCGTTAATTATTCTATGGTCATAACTATGGGAAAGAATGACTTTGTTGCGTATTCCGATAAAATCTCCTTCAGGTGTTTCAATCACAGCAGGCATTTTACGTATGGCCCCTATTGCCAAAATTCCTACTTGAGGCTGATTAATAATGGGAGTTCCCATGAGGGAACCAAAATTGCCTATGTTGGTAAAGGTGTAAGTCCCTTCTTGAACCTCATCAGGTTTTAATGCATTGTTTCTGGCTCTAGTAGCCAAATTGTTTACAGCTTTTGCCAAACCAATTAAATTAAAATGATCTGCATTTTTAATAACGGGAACAATTAAATTTCCATCAGGTAACGCCGTTGCCATTCCCAGATTAATGGCTTGTTTAATAATGATTTTATCTCCCTGAACACTACTATTCATTTGGGGATAATCTTTCAAAGCCTTTATGATTGCAGTCATGAACAGAGGTGTAAAAGTAAGCTTCTCATTTTCGCGCTTTTGAAAAGCATTCTTAGCCTCTTCTCTCCAATTCCATAAATTGGTAACGTCTACTTCTATATATGATTGAACGTGAGCAGCTATTTCTATACTTGATTTCATATGAGAGGAAATCAACTTTTCCATTCGACTCATTTCAAGGATCTGATCGCCTCCACCGTATTGAACTTTTGGAGCGATATCATCTTGCGTTATTTTATTTTCAACAAGGGGCTTTTTAGCAGAAACTGGGGCTGTTTGTTTTCTGGTTTTTATGTAAGCTAGAATATCATTCTTAGTGACACGCTGCTCCAAACCTGTTCCCTGAATTGAATCTAATTCTTCCAAGGTAACCCCTTCTTCTTGAGCAATATTACGAACCAAAGGAGAATAAAATTTAGCACTCTCTTTAGGGCTAATTTTAGTTGTACTCTGTACCGTTTCGATTTCTTCAATGATTGCCTTTGCTACAATTTCAGGGGTGGGAATCGCTTCTTCAATTACTGGCGAATCAACAGTCTCAGTCACAGATTCAGTTATATCTTCATTCGCCTTTTCAGGTTCTTGAACGGGTGATTCTCCCTCTATTTCAATGACAGCCATTACTTCACCAACAGCGACAACCTCATTTTCTTGAATTCGCTTTTCAATCAAAATACCTTCAACTTCAGCTGTGACATCTGTATCTACTTTGTCTGTTGCGATTTCTACAATAGCATCATCTAAAACCACAGTATCTCCTACTTCCATAAGCCATTTAGTTACAGTAGCCTCAGCAACACTCTCCCCCATTTTGGGTAATTTTAAAAGATATTGTCCCATCTTATGTTTTGTTTTGCAAAAGTATCATTTTTTGACATGGAAAAAAGGATTTCCCCTTCCTTCTGTTTTTAAGTGCTCCAATTAACTCTTCGAAATAGATACTTCAAACGGAATTCGCGCTAAGATACTTCGTCCTAAGGTAACTTCATCAGTGTATTCCAATTCATCCCCTACTGGAATCCCTCTTGCTATGGTTGATGTCTTAATTTCATATGGAGCTAATAGTTTGTACATATAAAAATTTGTTGTATCAGCTTCCATAGTTGCGCTCAACGCAAATATTAGCTCATTCACCTTATTGTTTTTGACTTTCTCTACAAGAGATTGAATTGTTAAATCTTGAGGTCCAATTCCATCCATTGGAGAAATAATCCCACCCAAAACGTGATACAAACCGTTGTATTGTCCAGTATTTTCTATAGCCATAACATCCCTAATGTCTTCGACCACACAAATCAGACTTTTATTTCGCTTCGGACTTGCGCATATTTCACATGTTGTAGCGTCTGATAAATTATGGCAATTTTCACAAAAGATAACTCCTTCACGAAGTGTTGTTAGGGCATTTGATAAAGACTGTGTATGATCTACTGGTTGTTTCAAAAGATGCAAGGCCAAGCGCAAAGCTGTACGTTTTCCAATTCCAGGTAGCTGCGCAATTTCCTGTACTGCATTTTCAAGTAATTTTGAAGAAAAATCCATGTGCAAATTTACAAAATTCTGAGTTGAAACTACTTTTGTACATTTACAACTTAAACCCTAAAAATGATATCACCCCTTTTTATTTTAAGTCTAATTATTGGTTATTTTTTGGTTCTAGTGGGGATTGCCTATTTCACTGGAAAGGAAGACTCAAATGAAAATTTTTTCAAAGCCAATAGAAACTCCCCATGGTATCTCGTTGCCTTTGGAATGGTAGGAGCGTCTTTGTCTGGTGTTACTTTTATCTCCGTTCCTGGATGGATCAAAGACACACAATTCACTTATTTTCAAGTGGTTATGGGTTATTTAGTAGGATATTTTGTAGTGGTTTTTGTTTTATTGCCAGTATATTATAAAAATAATGTTACATCAATATATGAATATTTAGATCGCCGCTTTGGAAAGAATAGTCATCAAGCAGGAGCATTCTTTTTCTTTGTTTCACGTGTATTAGGAGCTGCCTTTCGCTTGTTTTTGGTTGCCATTGTGCTTCAGCAATTTATTTTTGATGCCTGGAATGTTCCCTTTGAAATCACTGTTATTTTATCAATAGTGTTAATCTGGGTTTATACTCAACGTGGAGGGATCAAGACAATTGTTTTTACAGACACCCTCCAAACTACACTCATGGTTTTAGCTGTTATACTGTCAATTGCTTATATTAATCAAGCATTGGATTGGTCTTTTTCAGACTTTATTGCATCCTCTGAATTCTCAAAATATAATAAGGTGTTTGTTACTGATTCAATCCTGAGTCGAAATCACTTTTTAAAATCCTTTATTGGAGGAGCTTTTGTTACTATATGCATGACAGGTCTGGATCAAGATATGATGCAAAAAAACCTGAGTTGTAGAACACTTAATGACGCACAAAAAAACATGATCGTATTTAGTTTTGTGCTTGTCATAGTAACTGGTCTGTTTATGCTTCTAGGGAGTTTACTTTATATTTATGCTGATACTCAAGGCATGGGCATACCTTTAGTGGATGGAAGCCCAAGAACAGACTTATTATTTCCTGAAATCGCATTAAATGGAACCCTTGGGATTGCTGTTGCTGTTACTTTTATCTTAGGCTTGATTGCTGCTGCTTATAGTAGTGCAGATAGCGCTTTAACATCTTTGACAACTTCTTTCTGTATTGATTTTTTAAAGCTAGATAAGTACGCCTTAGAAAAACAAAAAAGTATCCGTAAAAAAACTCATATTGGAATGAGTGTCATGCTCATATTGGTTGTTATACTGTTTAAATACGTACTCGATAGAAGCGTAATTGATGGATTACTTACAGTAGCAGGTTATACTTATGGACCTCTATTAGGACTATTTGCTTTTGGAATTTTCACCTCCTATGAGATAGATGATAAAAAAGTTTGGTGGGTTCTCATTGGAGCTTTAATCCTTATTAGTATTTTGGGAAATCTTGACTCAACTGTCTTGGGCGGCTATCAGTTAGGCTATGAATTACTTCCACTAAATGGATTACTTACCTTTTTAGGACTGGTATTGATTCGTAGAAAGTAAAACCAGCGTACAAGCATTTTCCCAAGAAATTCCTGCTTTATTTAATTTTTGGGCAAATTGTGGATTCTCTGTCCCAGGATTAAAAATGACTCTCTTGGGGGCAAGATTAATGATAAAATCATAGTACTCCTCTTGTCTGGCTGCGCCAACATATAGAGAAACTGTGTGAATATTTTCTTGTAGTTCGTTCACTGATATAATGGGTATAGAGGCAATCACTCCCTCTTTTATTCCCATAGGAACCACTTCAATTTTTTTATTCAACAATTGATGAACCGCATTGTAAGCATATCGCGCTGGATTTGGTGTCGCTCCTAGTACAAGTGTTTTATATCCTACCATTGGATCATTACGCTTCCCCAAGTAAAGCCACTTCCAAACGCAGCAAGTACCACCTTAGTTCCTGGCACAATCTTACCTTCTTCCCAAGCTTCCGTAAGGGCTATGGGAATAGAGGCAGCAGTGGTATTTCCATACCTTTGAATATTGTTATACACCTGATCGTCACTCAGTCCAAATTTCCGTTGAACAAACTGTGCAATTCTTAAGTTTGCTTGATGTGGAATTAACATTCCTATTTGATCAGGTGACCATCCTGTTTTTTCCAAACCTTCATTGATCACCTCTGCAAAACGAACCACCGCATTCTTAAATACAAACTGGCCATTCATATAGGGGTAATAAGAAATGTCATCTTGTTTATTTTCTGCAATAATTTCGGGTACCCAACGACCTGTATTGGGACCAATCAAAGAAAGTTCTTCAGCATGTTTTCCCTCAGAATGTAAATGAGATGAAAGTATTCCAATCTCATTATTTTCTTCTCTAGTCATCACAATAGCCCCCGCTCCATCTCCAAAAATTACTGAAACTCCTCTTCCTCTGGTTGTCATGTCAAGCCCCCCTGAATGGTATTCCGATCCTATAACCAAAACATTTTTATACATTCCCGTTTTGATAAACTGATCTGCAGTAGAAACTGCATAAACAAAACCTGAGCATTGCATCCGAATGTCCATAGCTGGACAATCTGGTATATCCAATGCTTCTTGAACCAACACCCCAGAGCCTGGGAAATAATAATCTGGACTTAAGGTGGCAAACAATATAAGGTCGATTTCTTGTGCTTTTATCTTGGCGCGTTCTATAGCAATTTTTGCTGCTTTAACTCCCATAGAAGCTGTTCCCTCGTTATCTCCTTTTTTGATATGCCTTCTTTCTTCAATACCCGTACGTTCTATGATCCATTCATTAGAAGTTTCCATTGTTTTCTCCAAGTCTTTATTGGTAACAATGTTCTCTGGAAGAAATTTACCTAAGCCAATTATTTTTGAATTGTACATGTATTGTTAAAATTGTGATTTTGAAAAATACTCATTTTTATTGGCACGACCAATTTGGTATACCTGAATAGTCTATAGGTATTGTTTAAAACTCTCCGTTTGAATTTCTGCTTTCAAATCATAAAGGAGGTGATACAACCCAAAGAAGGTTCTATTAATATAAATAAAGTGCTTTGAGCCTCGATTTCCATTCATTTTTCTTAATTGGGAATCTCCTGCAAAATCTTTAGAGAGCGTTGAGATAGCATTCCAAAACTCAGCATCTGCAAAATCAAAACTACTGTCATGAAAAGGAAGCGTAAAGAGGCGCATCATCCGTTGAAATAATTCGGTAAAATACGCTACCTCTTCTTTAGAGTCTGAGGGAAGAAGAATTTCTAATTCCCTCAAAAGAGCATCAAATTTTGCAAGGTCTTCTATGTTCTCTTTATTGGATAGCTCAAAATAGGGGTGATAAAAATCTTCTGGTATCGATTTCATACAACCAAAATCGATTGCGATCAAATTTCTGTCTTCATCTACCATAAAATTCCCTGGATGTGGATCTGCTTGTACTTTTTTCAAACCGTGAATTTGAAACATATAAAAATCCCACAGCGTTTGCCCAAGTTGGTTGCGAATTTGTTTGCCCTCGTCTTGTTGAGCAACATATTCAGAAAGGTGAACTCCTTCCATCCAATCCATGGTTAAGGTTTTGGTAGTGGTCCATTCTGGATAATACCCCGAAAACTTTAAGTTTGGAATATTTACAGCGGCCTTTGAAACATACTCACTATTTTCTAATTCTTGCAAATAGTCTGTTTCTTCAAGGAGCTTATCTTCAACTTCCTTAAAATACTTAGCTGTGTCCTTTCCTTTTAGGTTAAACATTTTCAGGGCAATTGGCTTGATTAAAGCCAAATCAGAGCTGATACTATTTGCTACTCCAGGATATTGAATTTTCACAGCAAGTTTTTTCCCTTCTTTTGTAGCGCGATGTACTTGTCCTATACTGGCCGCGTTTTCAGATTGAGTATCAAATGTATCAAAGATCACATCTGGATCAGCTCCTAAATATTTTCGAATTGTTTTTTTTACCAAAGCGGCAGACAATGGGGGGACAGAAAACTGAGCCAAACCAAATTGCTCTACATAAGCTTGAGGTAATAAATTCTTTTCCATGCTCAACATCTGGGCAACTTTAAGGGCACTCCCCTTCAGCTCTTTTAGCCCGTCATAGATGTCTTTTGCATTGTTTTCATTGAGTTTCTTTTTGCCATCTTCACCCTTGATGATTTTATCACCATAATAACGAATGTAGTTTCCTCCTACTTTGATTCCAGTGGAAACCAATTTAGAGGCACGCTCAATCTTATTGGTAGGAATTGTATCTAATGTTTTCAATTAGGCCATTTTAAAATTCTCTTTCCAAAGAAATTTCCCGAAATCAATAATGCTATCCAAGGGGGTATTGTCAAATAACTCAAAAACGGTTTGCACAGATTTTTCGATAGCCATATCAGTTTTTTCAAACCCATCTGATTTATCTTCAATCCAAAATTTAAGCAAGAAAAGCAATTGTACCCAAGCCCCCTCAGAAAAAAGAGCTTCAGGATGTTTTGTGAATCGTGACTGCTTGTGCATGTTGCCCTGCTCTATTAGTGTAGATGTAAATTCTTTAAAAGAATGGCGTAAACTTTTCAAACTCATAAGACGTTGCATTTTGTTTTCTGTAGCAGAAAGAGAAAATAAGACATAACTTCTATTCAATAATAATACCTCGAAAAAAGTATAGTAAAAGGAGAGTAACTTTTCTTTTGGTGACTGAGCCTCATAATTTTTCTCTTTACAAATTAAAGAAAATGCATTATCAAAAAACTGAACGAAAATAGCCTTTTTAACATGTTCTAAAGACGAAAAATGTTGATAAAAATCAGATTCTATAATCTCATTTTTTTTACAAAACAAAAAAACTGATTTTGGCTCTTTTTCATACTCTAAAACTTGATCGCTATACGCTTCAAATATCTTGTTCTTCAAATCTAAATTTTTTTTTGCCATAATATTTTGTGTTACTACAAATATATACTGTTTATTTTTTTTTTCAATAGGTTAAACAATATATCTTGTAAAAAAATCCTTGTGTCATCTTGTCACACTTTCAAGTATGGTATTTTTTTTGAATAGTAATCTTAGAATTAAAAAACGTAAAAATGAGTACAGGAAAAATTAATGTTGCCGTTGAGAATATATTCCCTTTAATCAAGAAGTTTCTTTACAGCGACCACGAGATTTTTTTAAGAGAATTAATATCCAATGCAACTGATGCTACCACTAAGCTTCATCATCTGAGCAGTCTTGGTGAAATCAAAGGCGATTTGGGAGCGACCCAAATTGAAATTAAAATTGATAAAAAAGGAAAAAAACTTCACATCATTGACCAAGGAATTGGAATGACAGAAGAGGAAGTTCAAAAATACATAAACGAAGTTGCCTTTTCTGGAGCTGAAGAGTTTCTAGAACAATATAAAGACACTGCCAAAGACAGTGGTATCATTGGCCACTTTGGTTTAGGCTTTTATTCTGCTTTTATGGTTTCCGAAAAAGTTGAAATCATCACCAAGTCCCACAAAGTCAGTCCAGCAACACATTGGACTTGCGATGGATCACCAGAATATACTTTAGACACCTCTGATAAGACAACAAGAGGGACAGAAATCATCTTGCATATTGATAAAGATTCTAAAGAATTTTTAGAGGAAGCAAGAATAAACGAATTATTGACCAAGTATAATAAATTCATGCCGATTCCAATTAAATTTGGAACCCGTGAAGAAACCCCTCCCTTGCCTGAGGGTGCTGCAGAAGATACCAAGCCTGAAACCATCACCGTTGATAATATCATTAACAATCCTGAGCCAGCATGGACGAAAAAACCAGCAGATTTAGAAGAACAAAATTATAAGGACTTTTACAGGGAACTGTACCCCATGCAATTTGAAGAACCTTTGTTCAATATTCATCTAAATGTAGACTACCCCTTTAATTTGACAGGAATTCTCTATTTCCCAAAATTAAACAACGATTTAAGTGTACAAAAAGACCGTATTCAATTGTATCAAAATCAAGTTTTTGTTACTGACAATGTAGAGGGAATCGTACCTGAATTTTTAACACTTTTGAGAGGAGTTATTGATTCTCCTGACATTCCATTGAATGTTTCACGTAGTTATCTTCAAGCAGATGGCGCTGTTAAAAAAATCAGCAATTACATTACAAGAAAAGTTGCTGACAAACTAAACAGTATTTTTAAGAAAGACCGTAAAGGTTTCGAAGAAAAGTGGGACGATATCAAAGTCGTGATTGAATACGGTATGTTGAGCGAAGACAAGTTTTTTGAAAAAGCAGAAAAATTCGCACTTTTTCCCACAACAGACGGAGAATATTTCACCTATGAAGAATTAGAAGTTGCTGTAAAAGAACATCAAACAGACAAAGATGATAAACTTGTACTTCTTTATGCCTCTGATATAGAAGAACAGCATAGCTACATAGCCCAAGCAAAAAACAAAGGCTACAAGGTGCTTCTTTTAAACTCTCCTATTATAGGTCACCTGATTCAAAAACTAGAAGGTACTAAAGAAAATATATCCTTTGTTCGTGTTGACGGTGACTCCACAGAGAACTTGATCAAAAAAGATGATTCGGCGGTTTCAAAACTTTCTGATGAAGAAAAAGAAACTCTTAAGCCCATGATAGAAGCTGTAGTAAAAGAAGGTGGCTACACGGTTCAAATGGAAGCAATGGATAGTCAAGCACTCCCTTTTGTTTTGACTCAACCTGAATTTATGAGAAGAATGAAGGAAATGCAACAAACAGGTGGAGGCGGAATGATGATGGGGAATATGCCCGATATGTATAATCTGATTGTCAACACCAACCATGAACTTGTAAGTCAAATACTTGCAACAAAAACTGAAAAGAAAAGAGAACGCTTGATTCAACAAGCAGTTGACCTTGCGCGTTTATCAAAAAACCTTCTCAAAGGAGAAGAAATGACACAGTTCATTAAACGAAGCGTTGATCTTATCAAATAAAAATCAGCCGCCTTCGGGCGGTTTTTTTATGTTTATAATCTTTTGTTTCTTGTAGCATGATTGATCCAGTACTACTCCCTAAAGACGGAAAAAAACTCTCACTCAATGATGCAGAAATTCATTATTATGAATCCTTCTTTTCTACAACAGAAGCTGAGACTTTATTCAAACAATTATTAAATGAAACGTTCTGGCAACAAGACCCTATTACTGTATTTGGAAAAACTTATCCTCAGCCCAGACTGACAGCATTGTATGCTAATAATAGTAAGCCCTATTCTTACTCCGGAATTACAATGCAACCCAAGATGATGACCCCACTACTCAAGGAGATTCAGACCAAGATAGCTAGAGTATGTGATGTGGAATTTACAACAGTGCTATTGAATTTATACCGCGATGGCAAAGACAGTAACGGCTGGCATGCAGACAATGAAAAGGAATTGGGGCGAAATCCAGTTATTGCTTCTGTAAGCTTTGGAGAAGAGCGTTTTTTTCATTTAAAACACAAACAAAATAAAGAAGATCGACTTAAGTTTTTATTGAACTCCGGAAGCTTATTAATTATGGGAGGTAGCACCCAAGAACACTGGGTTCATCAAATCGCTAAAACAGCAAGAACTATTGGACCTAGAATCAATCTGACCTTTAGAAGAGTCCTTTAATGAATAAAACGACGTTAAATAAAGTTTAATTATAGCTTTAGATTAAACCTTTAGTATTTAGATTGGTCATAGATTAATTGTTTATTTTTGCCAATTATTAAAAACCTTGATTAAGATTAAAATACTAAGCAACACCTTCCCCTTATTTTTTTTGTTATTTAACGTTTCTCTTATGGCTCAGGATAAGGAATTCCTTATCCCTTCCATTAATGTTGATATAAAGTTAGATGGTAAAGGAGATGAAGCAGTATGGGAAAAAGCAAAATGGTCTGCGGATTTTTGGATGTGGCGTCCTACGGACACACTTCAAGCCAACAAACAAACTCAGTTTAAAATGCTTCGTGATGATCAAAATTTATACATTTTGATTAAATCTGCTACCGATGGGAATACCTTCACCACCCCAAATCTAAAACGAGATTTTGAATGGTATGAGTCTGATTCTGTTACTTTACTTTTTGACACCTTTAATGATGCCACTAATGCTTTTTCATTTTCAACTAATCCACTTGGACTAAAAGCTGACGGTTTAATTTCTGGAGGGAATCAAAACTACCGCACAGATAGAAACTACGCGTGGGACACAAAATGGACAGTAGAAACAACTATTGAAGAAGGGAAATTTACTGCTGAATTTAAAATTCCATTTAGTGCTTTCTTTTACGACAATACACAAACGTCTTGGCGTTTTAATATTTACAGAAGAAACTTTGAGGGAAATGAGACAAGCGTTTGGGCTCCAACTCCACAAAACCAAATTATCGGAAATCTTGCATTTATGGGAAAAATGGTTTTTGAAAAACCTCTTAAAAAAGCACGAAACCCCATCTCAATTATCCCTTTTTTAAGTGCAGCAAAAAACGAAGATTTTGAAAACGTAACGAATGGTTCAAATTTTGCTATCGGAGGTGATGCAAAAATCCCTATTGGAAACGCACTTAATTTAGATCTTACTCTGAATCCTGATTTTTCTCAGGTAGAAGTAGATGACCAAGTAGTAAACCTCACACGTTTTGCAATTTCACTCCCAGAAAAACGTCAGTTTTTTACTCAAAATGATGACTTATTTAAAGATTTTGGTGCCAATAACGATGTAACTCCTTTCTTTTCCAGAAGAATTGGTGTTGCCGAAGATTTGGATGGCAATACAATTGAAAATAAAATTATTGCAGGTGCTCGACTGAGTGGTAAGTTAAATTCAAATCTACGCATTGGTTTTCTAAACATATTGACCGATGCCGATATAGCAAATGAAATTCCATCCAATTTAAATACCGTTTTCACTCTTCGCCAAAAGGTGTTTAATCGATCAAATGTGAGCTTTTTCTTTATTGACCGAAGAACAACAGAAGAATATGACTTTATCTCTAAAGAAGAAGAAAAGAATAGCGTGACGGGAATTGAATACAACTTAGCCTCTGCAGATAGCAAGTGGAATGGGCGTGTCTTTTTTCATAAGTCTTATACCGAAGGATTAAATGAAGATGATATTATTTCGGGAGCTAAATTGCAACGAAATACGCTACGACATCGTGTGGGTATGGAAGTTATTCATGGTGGTGAAGATTTTCGCTCTGATCTTGGTTTCTTTAGACGAACTGGATTTTTAAAACTTTCCCCAGAATACACCTATCGCATTTATCCAAAAAACCCAAACGTTACTAGTTATGAAATTAGTGAACGTTCTTTTTTCGTTTTCAATCCAGAAATAAATTACAAATTAACCGATCGTTGGTTCATCACCACTTTCAGAAAAAGATATCTAAACAATACAAGTCTAGACTTGAGAATTATCAACCGTTATGAATTTTTGACAACTGGTTTTGATCCCACAAGAAGTAGTGACGGAATCGACCTCCCTTCAAATTCAAGTTATAATTTTACTGATGTTGAACTCGGATATCGATCAGACCAAAGAAAGAAATTCAACTTTGATTCTAAAATTTCCTATGGTTCTTTTTATAACGGGACTAAATTTGCTGTAGAAAACGAATTGAAATGGCGTAAACAACCCATATTTAACGCTAGTATGATAGTGAATTTTAACGCCATTAAATTACCGGAACCTTACAGCTCAAAAAACATATGGCTAATTAGTCCAAAACTGGATTTCACGTTTACCAAAACTTTATTTTGGACCACATTTGTCCAATATAATTCTCAAGGAGAAAACCTGGGTGTTAACTCTAGGTTGCAATGGCGATTTGCTCCTTTATCTGATTTGTTTATTGTTTATAATGATAATTATATCAGTACTGATAATTTCTCGCCAAGATATCGTAGTTTTAACCTCAAATTAACCTATTGGTTAAACCTTTAGACATGAACACATTAAGATTACGCATACCATTATTTAGTTTACTTGCTGTTTTTATTCTTGCCTGTCAACCGGAACAAAAGAAAGTTACCGGCAATAACATGGTAGTAACGGGAAATATAGAAGGGCTTAGAAAAGGCACTTTATACTTACAAAAAATAGAAGACACCAAACTTGTCAATATTGACTCTACACTCGTCAATGGGACACCAAATTTTAAATTTAAAACTCCCCTCGAAACTCCAGAGGTTTTTTATCTCTACTTGGATAAAGAAGATGGAGACAGTCTCAATGACAGAATTTTATTTTTTGGAGAAAAAGGGACAATTGAGATCAATACTCTTTTAAAAACATTTGAAAGTAGTGCGGAAATTATTGGATCGAAAAACCAAGAATTATTACAAGAACATATCGCTTTCAAAAGAAAATTTAATGATCAAAACCTTGAGCTTCTTCAAGAGTTTTATCAAGCGCAAAGTGAAGGAGAAAAAGAAAAAGCAGATTCTTTAGAACAGAAACTTGATGATTTAATTAGGAGAAGGTACTTGTATACCATTAATTTTGCTGCACAACATACCGATCAAAACATAGCACCATATTTGGCATTAACTGAAGTGTTCGACGCTAATTTATCTTTACTTGATTCCATTGCAGTTAAAATGACCTCCGATGTAAGAGGGTCACTGTACGGCAAAGAATTCATCGAATTCCTAGAGCAACGTCGCAGCAGTGAAGAAGAAAATTAAAGTTTAGCAGATTTTTTCAATAGGTCTTTTATAACTTTTGCTTTCGTTTCTTCAATTTTCTTAAACTGAGCTTTTACATCATCCCCTTTTACCGAATTGATTTGTTGAATTAAATCATCAAATACAAGAATCGCTTCATCAATAAGTTTTTCGCTTTTAGACAAATCTGCAGTTGGATTTGAAAGCTCCCATAAATAGATATCTTCAATCAAGTCACCAATTTCATTATTGATGTCTTTTTTAAGTTGTTTGATACTTGACATACTATAGTTTTAAATTTTATTAAATGAATATAGAACTTTTTGACCAATGTCAAAAGTTAATAGTGGTTAAGTAAATCCTTTTTTGTTAAGTTTAGCCTGAAAAAGTGACAAAGTTCCTTGGAGTTTCATACAACGTAACTGATAAACCATGTTCTTTGTTAAGGTGGGGTTTTAATTTGTTATATATCACCACAGCTATATTTTCTGCTGTTGGAATTAGCTCAGAAAAGTCAGCAACTTGTTCGTTCAAATTCTTATGATCCAACAAATCCTCTACTTCCACTTTAATTAAATCTTTTAACACTTTCATATCCATCACATAGCCTGTATTGGGATCGATGGAGCCAGTCACATGCACTATCAATTCATAGTTATGTCCATGATAGTATGGATTGGCACATTTGCCAAACATAGCTTCATTTTGGTCATCCGTCCAATCTTTTCTGAACAAACGATGTGCTGCGTTAAAATGGGCCTTTCTACTTACAGTAACTTTCATAATTAAGCTTTAATGTGTTTATAAAATCGATCGAAAATAATTTTAAACCAAACGGTGTAGTGTTCTGGTGTAGTTTTAATCTCTTTGGCTACTTGATCCAGATCCATCCATTTCCAACTGGCAACTTCTTCTTTGTTTATTTCTGGAATCCCATCATAATATCCTAACATGACATGATCCAATTCATGTTCAGTGAGTCCATTATCAAATGGAGCTTTATAAATAAAACTAAACAGTTCATCCAAAGGAACTTCAAAACCCATTTCCTCGTATAATCTACGTACTCCTGCGTCCAAATTGGATTCGCCTGATCGTTGATGACTACAACAGGTATTGGTCCAAAGTCCAGGTGAATGGTATTTATGTAAAGCACGTTGCTGTAACATCAACTGTCCTTCTTTATTCAGAATAAAGACAGAAAAGGCACGGTGTAAAACGGCTTTCTCGTGGGCTTCCATCTTTGGCATCGTTCCCACGGGATTATCGTCCCTATCAACGAGGATAACTTCTTCTTCTTTCATAGCCCTCAAAATTACCCAATATTTTTACAAAAACCTATTCAGAATCTTTTCGCTTCAGGCTTTATTTGTAATACTTTTACAACAAATTGCATGCATGGGATTTTTAGAAGAAATTAAAAGACGTCGGACCTTTGGAATCATTTCCCACCCCGATGCTGGAAAAACTACACTCACTGAAAAACTACTCCTCTTTGGAGGGGCTATTCAAGAAGCTGGAGCGGTTAAATCCAATAAAATAAAAAAAGGCGCGACTAGTGACTTTATGGAAATTGAACGTCAGCGTGGAATTTCTGTGGCGACTTCTGTCTTGGCCTTTGTTTACAAAGACAAGAAAATAAACATCCTTGACACGCCTGGTCATAAAGACTTTGCAGAAGATACTTTTCGAACACTTACCGCAGTGGATAGTGTTATTGTGGTGATTGATGTAGCGAAAGGTGTAGAAGAACAAACCGAAAAACTGGTGAAAGTATGCCGTATGCGGAAAATTCCAATCATTGTCTTTATCAATAAATTAGACCGAGAAGGAAAAGATGCTTTTGACCTCATGGATGAAGTTGAACAAAAATTAGGCTTGAAAGTCACTCCACTGTCAATACCTATTGGCATGGGATATGATTTTAAAGGGATTTACAACATCTGGGAAAAAAACATTCAATTATTCCAAGACGAAAGTAAACAAACCATCGGTAAAAAAGAACATTTTGAATCGCTTGATGACCCCGGATTGGAAGCAGAAATTGGTAGTTCACGACTAGAGAACCTTAAAGAAGAATTAGAGTTAATTGAAGGAGTCTATCCCACCTTTGACCAACAAGAGTATTTGGATGGAAACCAACAGCCGGTGCTGTTTGGTTCAGCATTAAATAATTTTGGAGTACAAGAATTACTCAATTGTTTTATTGAAATCGCTCCCAAACCTCTTGCAAAACAATCGGACACGAGACTGGTGGAACCCGATGATGAAAAATTTGCAGGTTTTGTCTTTAAAATCCATGCCAATATGGATCCCAACCATAGGGATCGACTTGCATTTATCAAAATTGTTTCTGGCACATTTGAACGCAATAAACCTTATCATCATGTACGTCTAAAAAAGAAATTAAAATTCTCTTCACCCAATGCCTTTTTCGCAGAGAAAAAACAAATTGTAGACATCTCCTATCCCGGAGATATCGTGGGTCTTCATGATACTGGGAACTTCAAAATTGGAGATACACTGACTGCAGGAGATATTCTTCAATTCAAAGGCATCCCTAGTTTTTCTCCCGAGCATTTTCGTTTTATTAATAATAATGACCCGCTTAAGGCAAAACAACTGGCTAAAGGAATTGATCAGCTTATGGATGAGGGTGTTGCTCAGTTGTTTACCCTCAACCTAAACGGTAGAAAAGTAATAGGAACCGTGGGCGCCCTTCAGTTTGAAGTCATTCAATACAGACTACTACACGAATACGGTGCTAAGTGTAGTTTTGAAAACCTAAACGTACACAAAGCTTGCTGGGTAGAAGCAAATACAGAAGGTAATGACTTTAAGGAGTTTCAACGTATCAAACAAAAGTTCTTGGCAAAAGACAAAAGTGGAAAATTAGTTTTCCTTGCCGACTCCGCTTTTTCTCTCCAAATGACACAGGATAAATACCGAGATATTCAGTTTCATTATACCTCAGAGTTTTAATTTAGAAAAAAAATCAATATCATGTCCAACACAAAAAAACAAGAAACACACAATAAAAATTAAATTAAACGAAAAAACCGCAATCTTCATTGCGGTTTTTTTATTTATGCCTCTCCAGTAGGCCCAAAATTGAGCGGTATAGGTGGAGATTCATTGGTTGTAATGGAACCATTGGCAGCTTCGTAACGCTTGATATTGTCCCCTAGTGCTTTGTAAAAGCGTTTGGCATGTTCTGGCGTTAAGATAACACGAGATTTTACTCTCGCCTTTGGTGCCCCTGGCATTACGGTGATAAAATCAACAATAAATTCAGCAGCAGAGTGATTGATGATGGCTAAATTTGAATAGACACCATCTGCAATATTCTCATCTATTGAGATATTCAGCTGTTGGTCTTTAGGGTCTTTTTTATCACTCATGATTAGAAACTTATCTCTTCTTCCTTATCGATTAAAAGACTCTTGTATTCGTCTTTTGATCCTACAAGAACATTGTTATACGCTCTAAGTCCGGTACCTGCAGGAATTTTATGTCCTACAATTACATTCTCTTTTAAGCCTTCTAAGAAATCAACTTTACCACTTACCGCTGCTTCATTCAATACCTTGGTCGTTTCTTGGAACGAGGCCGCAGATATAAAGGATTTAGTTTGTAGTGAAGCTCTTGTAATCCCTTGCAACTCAGGAGTGGCAGTAGCTGGAGCCGCTTCGCGGGAAACAACCAACTGTTTGTCCTCTCTAGTTAACAATGAATTTTCATCTCTTAGCTGACGAGCTGAAACAATTTGTCCTTGTTTTAAGTTTTCAGAATCTCCTACTTCCTCAACAATTTTCATTCCATAAAGTGCATCATTTTCTTGAATGAAGTCGTAACGGAATACCAATTGGTTTTCTAGGAAAATAGAATCTCCCGGATCTTGAATTCGAACTTTACGCATCATTTGACGTACTACTACTTCAAAGTGCTTATCGTTAATTTTCACTCCTTGCAAACGATATACTTCTTGAATTTCATTCACTAAGTACTGTTGTACTGCAGAAGGTCCTTTGATTGATAAAATATCAGAAGGTGTTACGGATCCATCAGATAATGGCATTCCCGCTTTAACGAAGTCATTCTCTTGAACTAAAATCTGATTGGAAAGTTTTACCAAATACTTCTTGATGTCTCCAAACTTAGATTCTACAATGATTTCACGGTTACCTCTTTTGATCTTACCAAAGGAAACTACTCCATCAATTTCAGAAACTACTGCCGGATTTGAAGGATTACGTGCTTCGAACAATTCGGTTACACGTGGTAAACCTCCTGTAATATCTCCAGACTTAGCAGACTTTCTAGGAATTTTAACCAATACTTGACCTTCTTCAATTTGATCTCCATCATTGATAATCAGGTGAGCACCTACAGGTAGATTGTACGAACGTAAAATGTTTCCTTTCTTATCAGCAATGGACAAGGTTGGGATTACTTTTTTGTTTCTAGATTCAGAAATAACTTTTTCTTGGAATCCAGTTTGTTCATCAATTTCTACTTGATAGGTTACTCCTTGTTCAATATTTTCAAAGATGATTTTACCCGTAAATTCAGAAACAATCACCCCGTTAAATGGATCCCACTTACATACAACAGTTCCCTCTTTAATCTTGGAACCGTTTTTAATATGAAGGGATGAACCATAAGGAATATTATTTGTACTTAGTACACTCTTAGTATTGGCATCTAAAATTTTAATTTCAGAAGTCCTAGAAATCACAATTTCTGCAACATTTCCATCACTATCTTTTCCTTGAACTGTCTTCAAGTCTTCGATTTCGGCAATACCATCAAATTTTGTAAGAAGCTTGTTTTCTTCAGAAATGTTTCCTGCTACCCCTCCCACGTGGAAAGTTCTAAGGGTCAACTGTGTTCCAGGTTCTCCAATAGACTGTGCAGCAATAACTCCTACGGCTTCTCCTCTTTGTACCATTTTTCCGGTAGCCAAGTTTCGTCCGTAACATCTAACACAAATACCTTTTTTTGCGGCACAGGTTAACGGAGAACGAACCTCTACAGATTCGATAGGACTATTTTCTACAAGACTCACATGTGGGTCTAAGATTTCTTGTCCTGCTTCAACGATTATATCGTTAGTTCTTGGATCAACGATATCTTGGAGTGCAACACGACCTAAAATACGTTCTCCTAGAGTCTCAACAATTTCCTCGTTCTTTTTGAGTGGTTTCACTTCAACACCACGTAAGGTTTCACAGTCTTCGTGATTCACAATAACGTCTTGTGAAACATCATGTAAACGACGTGTTAGGTATCCTGCATCAGCTGTTTTCAATGCTGTATCTGCAAGACCTTTTCGAGCTCCGTGTGTTGAAATAAAGTATTCTAAGATAGAAAGTCCTTCTTTAAAGTTTGAAAGAATTGGATTTTCAATAATCTCTCCACCTCCAACATTTGACTTCTTAGGCTTGGCCATCAAACCACGCATTCCTGTCAACTGTCTAATTTGCTCTTTAGATCCACGAGCTCCAGAATCTAACATCATAAACACTGAGTTAAATCCTTGTTGGTCTTCACTGATTCGCGTCATCGCTAATTCAGTCAATTGTGCATTGGTTGAAGTCCAGATATCAATCACCTGATTATAACGTTCGTTATTGGTGATTAATCCCATATTATAATTCCCGATAATTCCATCTACTTGTGTATTGGCCTCATCGATCATTGTCAATTTTTCTGGCGGGATGATGATATCTCCTAAACTGAAGGATAGTCCACCTTTAAATGCAAACCCGTATCCCATCCCTTTGATTTTATCTAAAAAGTCAGCCGTTTCTGGAACGCTAGTTACTTTTAAAATATCACCAATGATTTCACGTAAGTTTTTCTTAGTCAACACAACATTAAAGAAACCGGCTTGTTCAGGTACCACCTCGTTGAACAATACACGTCCTACTGTAGTATCTATGATTTGATAAACAAGTTCACCTTCTTCATTGAAATCTTTTGCTCTGATCTTGATCGTCGCATTAAGTTCAACACGCTTTTCATTATAAGCAATGTGTACTTCTTCAGTAGAATAGAATATTAAACCTTCACCTTTAACTTTATGTTTGGCAGTAGATTTTCTAGCTTTCGTCATATAATACAGACCCAAAACCATGTCTTGAGAAGGTACTGTAATTGGAGAACCGTTGGCAGGGTTCAAAATACTGTGAGAAGCCAACATTAAAAGTTGACATTCCAAAATTGCTTCAGGTCCAAGAGGTAAGTGAACTGCCATTTGATCCCCGTCAAAGTCAGCATTAAATGCAGTACATACCAAAGGATGTAGTTGAATCGCTTTCCCTTCAATTAATTTAGGCTGAAATGCCTGAATTCCTAGACGGTGTAAAGTGGGAGCACGGTTAAGTAGAACAGGATGTCCTTTCAGAACATTCTCTAAAATATCCCAAACCACAGGCTCTTTACGATCTATAATCTTTTTAGCAGATTTAACCGTTTTTACAATTCCTCTTTCTATAATCTTACGAATGATAAAGGGTTTGTATAATTCGGCTGCCATATCTTTTGGCAATCCACATTCAAATAATTTTAATTCAGGTCCAACAACAATTACTGAACGTGCTGAATAATCCACACGTTTTCCAAGTAAGTTTTGACGAAAACGTCCCTGCTTTCCTTTTAAGGAATCAGAAAGGGATTTTAAAGGTCTATTGGAATCTGTTTTAACTGCTGAAGATTTACGTGTGTTGTCAAATAAAGAATCTACAGATTCTTGCAACATACGTTTCTCATTTCTAAGAATTACCTCAGGTGCTTTGATCTCCACCAAACGCTTTAGACGGTTGTTTCTGATAATCACACGTCGGTATAAGTCATTTAAATCAGAGGTTGCAAAACGACCTCCATCTAAAGGAACTAAAGGACGTAATTCTGGTGGAATAACAGGAACCACTTTCATGATCATCCATTGAGGAAGATTTTCACCACGCTCATTTGCATCACGGAACGCTTCAACTACCTGAAGTCTCTTTAATGCTTCTGTTTTTCGTTGTTTAGATGTTTCATTATTGGCTTTGTGACGTAATTCATACGACAATGCCTCTAAGTCAATTCTAGAAAGTAATTCGATCAAACAATCAGCACCCATTTTGGCAATGAATTTATCTGGATCACTATCTTCTTTGTATTGGTTTTCAGCAGGAATTTGCTCCATTACATTGAGGTATTCTTCCTCTGTTAAGAAATCCATTGGCTGAAGTGGCTCACCTTCTTCGTTTTTAGCAATCCCAGGCTGGATGACTACATAACGCTCGTAATAAATAATCATATCCAATTTCTTGGAAGGCAATCCTAATAAGTATCCTATTTTGTTAGGAAGCGAACGGAAATACCAAATATGAGCAACAGGAACCACAAGATTAATGTGTCCAACGCGATCACGTCTTACTTTCTTTTCAGTAACCTCTACACCACATCGGTCACATACGATTCCTTTGTAACGAATACGTTTGTATTTTCCGCAGGCACATTCATAGTCCTTTACAGGTCCAAAAATACGCTCACAAAACAATCCATCACGTTCCGGCTTGTGGGTTCTATAATTAATGGTCTCTGGTTTAAGGACTTCCCCGCGAGAGTTCCCAAGAATTACTTCTGGAGAAGCTAAACCGATTGCAATTTTATTGAATTTTTTCTGGGTAATGATTTCGTTATTTCTAGCCATTGCTAAATGTCGTCTTAAATTAAATTATTCTTCCAATCGAATGTCGAGTCCAAGTCCTTTTAATTCGTGCATTAACACGTTAAAAGATTCAGGTAAACCAGGCTCTGGCAAGGTATCCCCTTTAACTATAGATTCATAGGTTTTTGCTCTTCCTATTACATCATCAGATTTAACCGTCAAAATTTCTTGTAGTGTACTAGATGCTCCATAAGCCTCTAATGCCCATACTTCCATTTCTCCAAAACGTTGTCCTCCAAATTGCGCTTTCCCCCCTAGAGGTTGTTGCGTAATTAAAGAGTACGGTCCAATAGAACGTGAGTGCATTTTGTCATCTACCATATGCCCTAATTTTAACATATAGATAACCCCTACTGTTGCAGGCTGATCAAAACGTTCTCCTGTTCCACCGTCATACAAATAAGAATGTCCATATAAAGGAACATTACCTTTTTCTGTCAGTGCATTAATCTCCTCAATGGTTGCTCCGTCAAATATTGGCGTTGAATATTTCTCTCCTAAATTCTGACCTGCCCAACCTAAAACAGTTTCATAAATCTGACCAATATTCATTCGAGAAGGTACTCCAAGTGGGTTCAATACAATATCAACTGGCGTTCCGTCTTCCAAGAAAGGCATTTCTTCTTCACGTACAATTCGTGCTACAATCCCTTTATTTCCATGACGTCCTGCCATCTTATCCCCTACTTTAAGCTTACGCTTTTTAGCAATATAAATTTTAGCTAACTTTTTGATTCCAGCAGGTAACTCATCTCCTACACTGATCGTAAATTTCTCACGACGCAATGCACCTTGTAGATCGTTTTCTTTGATTTTGTAATTGTGAATCAAATCGGCGATCAATTCATTTGTTTCTGCTGTAGTAGTCCATGAACCTTTAGTAAGGTGAGTATAATCCTCAACTCCGTTTAGTAATTTCAAAGTGTATTTTTTACCTTTTGGTAAAACTTCTTCTCCTAAATCATTTTGAACTCCTTGACATGTTTTCCCGTTTACAATGGTAAATAGTTTTTCTACCAAAACGGTTTTTAAGTCATCAAACTTTAGGTCAAATGCATCTTCTAATGCATCTAACTCTTTCTTGTCTTGATTACGTTTACGCTTATCTTTTACTGAACGTGTGAAGAGTTTCTTGTCAATCACAACTCCACGAAGTGATGGTGGCGCTTTTAAAGAAGCATCTTTCACATCTCCTGCTTTATCACCAAAGATGGCCCGCAGTAATTTTTCTTCTGGTGTTGGATCAGATTCTCCTTTGGGAGTAATTTTCCCGATCAGAATATCTCCAGGATTTACTTCTGCTCCAATACGAATCATTCCGTTTTCATCAAGATCTTTTGTCGCTTCTTCGCTAACATTAGGAATATCATTGGTCAATTCCTCCGTACCTAATTTAGTATCACGAACATCTAATGAATATTCGTCAATGTGGATTGATGTAAAGATATCTTGACGAACTACCTTTTCAGAGATTACAATCGCATCCTCAAAGTTATACCCTTTCCAAGGCATAAAGGCTACTTTCAAGTTTCTACCTAAAGCTAATTCTCCTGCTTCAGTTGCATACCCTTGACATAATACCTGACCTTCAGTAACTCGATCACCTTTTTGAACAATTGGTTTCAAGTTAATGCAGGTACCTTGATTCGTTTTTCTAAACTTAATCAAGTTGTATGATTTTGTATCTCCGTCAAAACTGATCAAATCATCTTTCTCAGAGAAATCATACTTGATGGTTATTTTGTTTGCATCTACATATTCTACAACTCCATCATTCTCTGCATTGATTAACACACGAGAATCTGATGCCACTTGCTTTTCTAAACCAGTTCCAACAATAGGAGCCTCAGGGCGTAATAAAGGAACAGCCTGACGCATCATGTTTGATCCCATCAATGCACGGTTTGCATCATCATGTTCTAAGAAGGGAATCAAAGAAGCTGAAATCGATGCAATTTGATTGGGCGCAACATCCGTATAATTTACTTGGTCTGGAGTTACAACTGGAAAATCTGCTTGATCACGAGCAATTACTTTGTCATCAAGAATTTTTCCTGCTTTGTCGTAATTTACGTTTGCTTGAGTGATTAATTGGTTTTCCTCTTCTTCAGCACTTAAGTAAATTGTTTCTTTAAGATTGATAACTCCATTTTCAACCTTACGGTAAGGGGTCTCAATAAATCCAAGGTTATTCACCTTAGCAAATACTCCTAATGATGAGATCAAACCAATATTTGGTCCTTCTGGTGTTTCAATAGGACACAATCTACCATAGTGTGTATAGTGTACATCTCGAACCTCAAATCCAGCTCTTTCTCTTGAAAGTCCTCCAGGTCCAAGTGCAGATAGACGTCGCTTGTGAGTAATTTCTGCTAATGGATTGGTTTGATCCATAAACTGAGACAACTGGTTAGTTCCAAAGAAACTGTTGATTACTGAGGAAAGTGTTTTTGCGTTGATCAAGTCAATAGGAGTAAAAACTTCATTGTCTCGAACATTCATACGCTCACGAATTGTTCTCGCCATTCTCGCTAGACCCACTCCAAACTGAGAAGATAATTGTTCCCCTACAGTTCGAACACGACGATTAGATAAGTGGTCAATATCATCAATCTCAGCTTTTGAATTGATCAACTCAATCAAATATTTTATGATGGTAATGATGTCTAATTTGGTTAAAACCTGCTTGTCCATTTCCACGTCCAAACCAAGTTTTTTATTCATTCTGTAACGTCCTACTTCCCCTAAGTTGTAACGTTGATCAGAGAAAAACAATTTATCGATGATTCCTCGAGCCGTATCTTCATCTGGTGGTTCAGCATTACGTAGCTGTCTGTAGATGTGCTCAACCGCTTCTTTTTCGGAATTGGTAGGATCTTTTTGTAAGGTATTGTAAATGATCGCATAGTCAGACATGTGAGCATCTACTTTATGAAGCAAGATCGTTTTGACACTTGCCTCTAAAATTTCTTCAATATGTTCTTTTTCAAGAATGGTATCACGATCAATAATGATTTCATTTCGCTCGATAGAGATTACCTCACCTGTGTCTTCGTCAACAAAATCCTCGTGCCATGTTTTTAAAACACGTGCAGCTAATTTTCGACCTAACACTTTTTTGATTCCTGTTTTAGATACTTTAATCTCTTCTGCAAGGTCAAAAATTTCTAAAATATCCTTGTCATGCTCAAAACCTATGGCTCTAAAGAGAGTAGTAACGGGTAATTTTTTCTTACGATCAATATAAGCGTACATAACGCTATTGATATCGGTGGCAAATTCTATCCAAGAACCTTTGAATGGAATTACACGGGCGGAGTAAAGTTTGGTTCCATTGGCATGAAAAGATTGACCAAAGAAAACTCCTGGTGAACGGTGTAACTGAGAAACTACAATTCTTTCTGCACCATTGATAACAAAAGTACCACTTGGAGTCATATAAGGGATAGTCCCTAGGAATACATCTTGTACGATCGTTTCAAAATCTTCATGTTCTGGATCTGTACAATATAGTTTAAGGCGTGCCTTTAGAGGAACAGAATAAGTAAGTCCACGCTCAATACATTCTTGAATTGAATAACGTGGTGGATCAACAAAATAGTCAAGAAATTCTAAAACAAATTGATTTCTTGTATCTGTAATGGGAAAATTTTCTTTAAACGTATTGAAGAGACCCTCTTCGTTACGTTCGTCAGATTTGGTCTCTAGTTGGAAAAAGTCCTGAAATGATTTTATCTGAATATCCAGGAAATCCGGGTACATTGGAGAATGTTTTGCTCCTTCGAAATTGGTTCTTTGGCTCTGTTTACTAGGCATCTAACTTTTTTTTAATGGTCATATTACATTAGGGGGGCACTATAAAAGGGTATAGGCCTTTGGAAAAATCCAAAGACCTATGCCTTTAATGGTATGGATTGAAACTACTTAAGCTCAACCTCAGCACCAGCTTCTTCTAGAGATTTTACAAGCGCTTCCGCTTCATCTTTAGCGATTCCTTCTTTCAAAGGACTAGGTGCACCGTCAACTAATTCTTTAGCTTCTTTAAGCCCAAGACCCGTTAACTCTTTTACTAATTTTACTACGGCTAATTTTGAAGCCCCAGCTGACTTAAGGATAACGTCAAATTCTGACTTTTCCTCAGCAGCTTCACCTCCACCACCAGCGGCCGGCCCAGCAACAGCTACTGCAGCAGCAGCAGGCTCGATACCGTACTCATCTTTTAAAATATCAGTCAATTCATTGACCTCTTTTACAGTCAAGTTGACTAATTGTTCTGCGAATTCTTTTAAATCTGCCATTGTTAATGATTTTTCTGTTAAAAATTTAATATATATATATTGAGTGCGTACATGTTAATACGGGACTAACGTTCTGAAAGTGTTTTAAGAATTCCAGATAATTTCCCACCTCCCGATTGTAGTGCAGAAATAACATTTTTGGATGGAGATTGTAACAACGTAATAATCTCTCCAACCAACTCTTCTTTAGATTTGATAGCAACAAGTGCATCAATGAGATCATCTCCTATGTAAATGGCGTCTTCAATGAAGGCTCCTTTTAACACAGGTTTGGTCATTTTTTTTCTAAAGTTCTTGATCACCTTTGCAGGTGCGTTTCCAGTTTCAGAAAACATCAATGAAGTATTCCCTTTCAGGATTCCTGTCAATTCACCAAAGTCATGGGTGGAAGCCTCCATAGCTTTAGCAAGAAGTGTATTTTTCACCACTTGAAGTTTGATATTCTCTTTGAAACAAGCGCGTCTAAACGCAGTTGTCTGACTGGCATTTAATCCCTCAATATCCGCTAAATAAAGTGTTTTCACACCTGCTAAAGCATCTTTAAGGTTTTCTATTGCTTCGTGTTTTTCTTGTCTAGTCATTGCTTAATTTTTTTTGCGTTAACCCAATTTGGTGTCAATTGATATACTTGGGCTCATGGTGCTAGACATGAAAACGCTTTTTACATATATTCCTTTGGCTGTTGAAGGCTTTAATTTGTTAATTGTCTTCAATAACTCATCGGCATTTTCGTAAATCTTGTCTGCTGTAAATGATGCTTTACCAATAACGGAATGAACGATTCCAGTTTTGTCAACTTTAAAATCTATCTTACCTCCTTTGACATCGCTTACTGCTTTTTTGATATCCATTGTTACCGTTCCTGTCTTTGGGTTAGGCATTAAACCACGTGGACCTAAAACACGACCTAAAGGACCTAATTTCCCCATTACACTTGGCATGGTTACAATTACGTCTATATCCGTCCATCCATCTTTGATTTTTTGTAAATACTCATCCAACCCAATATGATCAGCTCCCGCCTCTTTGGCTTCAGCTTCTTTATCTGGTGTTACAAGAGCAAGAACACGAACGTCTTTTCCTGTACCATGTGGTAAGGTAACAACGCCACGAACCATTTGATTGGCTTTTTTAGGATCTACTCCCAAACGAATTGCCAAGTCAATGCTCGCATCAAATTTTGTATTGGTAATTTCTTTTACCAGAGCAGAAGCTTCTTTCAGCGTATAGATGTTTTTAGGATCTACTTTAGCGCGTGCTTCTTTTTGTTTCTTTGTTAATTTAGCCATTGCTTTATATTAATAGATTAAAAGGGAGCTTGTCCAGAAATTTTGAATCCCATAGAACGTGCGGTACCCGCTACCATTTTCATAGCAGACTCGATAGTAAACGCGTTAAGATCAGGCATTTTATCCTCAGCTATGAGTTTAACTTGATCCCAAGTGACTGTAGCCACTTTTATTCTATTGGGTTCTCCAGAACCTTTTTTCGCTTTGGCTGCTTCCATCAGTTGAACGGCCGCTGGTGGTGTCTTGAGAATAAAATCAAATGATTTATCCACATAAACAGTAATCTGAACAGGTACAACTTTACCTTGTTTATCTTGAGTTCTTGCATTAAATTGTTTGCAAAACTCCATGATATTGACTCCTGCAGCACCCAGCGCGGGTCCAACCGGTGGCGATGGATTCGCAGCACCTCCCCGAACTTGTAGTTTTAAAACTTTACTTACTTCTTTTGCCATTGTCTAGTTTAATTTCGAATTGTGTACGGTGGAAGCGTGTACACAGTATTCAATTTATTAGTGTAACATTTATAATTTCTCTACTTGCATATAGCTTAATTCCAATGGTGTTTTTCTTCCAAAAATTTTCACCATTACCTCTAGTTTACGCTTTTCTTCATTTACATTTTCGATAGCTCCCGTAAATCCATTGAAAGGACCATCAATAACTTTTACATTTTCACCTTGGGTAAATGGAATGGAAACATGCTCTGATGCAAGAGCCAATTCATCCACTTTACCTAACATTCTATTTACTTCAGAAGTTCGCAATGGAATAGGCTCCCCTCCTTTAGTTTCCCCTAAAAATCCAATTACATTAGTAACTGATTTAATAATGTGAGGTAATTCTCCAGTCAAATTTGCCTTAATCATTATATAGCCTGGAAAATAAACTCGCTCTTTGTTTACTTTTTTTCCATTTCGTATCTGAATCACCTTTTCCGTTGGAACAAGAATATCTTCAACTAGATGATCCTGGTTAAAGCGTGAGATTTCAGACATTATATAGTCTTTAATCTTAGCTTCTTGACCACTTACAGCACGAACTACGTACCATTTTTTATCACTAGCAGTTGTAGTCATGCTTATCCTATGAGGTTAAAATAAAATTGAATTGCGCGAGAAAGTACCGTATCAGCTCCCCAGATAGCCAAGGAGAAAAGAATTGAAAAAACAAGCACAACCACAACTAAGCGTTGTAATTCTGAACGTTCTGTCCAAGAGACATTATTTTTTAATTCTTCAAACGAATCTTTGATGTATGATATAAAAAGTTGCATGCGTTACTTTTTTTTTATGCACGGGTTGAGAGGCTCGAACTCCCGACACCTGGTTTTGGAGACCAGTGCTCTACCAACTGAGCTAAACCCGTTTTTATTTGATACAAAAGGCATCCCGCAGAACGGGACACCTTCAGCATCATATTAAAAACATTATGCTTAGTCTAAGATCTCTGTAACCTGCCCCGCACCTACAGTTCTACCACCTTCACGAATTGCAAAACGCAATCCAAGGCTAAGAGCAATTGGTTGGATCAAATCAACATTGATCGTAAGGTTGTCTCCTGGCATTACCATTTCAACACCATCAGGAAGAGAAATGTTTCCTGTTACGTCAGTTGTACGTACGTAAAACTGTGGACGGTAGTTGTTGTGGAATGGAGTGTGACGTCCACCTTCTTCTTTTTTAAGTATATAAACCTCAGCTTTAAATTTAGCGTGTGGTGTTACGGAACCTACTTTACAGATTACCATTCCTCTTTTAATGTCAGTTTTTTCAATACCTCTTAAAAGGATACCAACATTATCTCCTGCTTCACCTCGGTCTAAGATTTTTCTAAACATCTCAACTCCAGTTACAGTAGATTTTAATTTTTCAGCACCCATACCGATGATGTCAACTTCATCTCCAGTGTTAAATACACCAGTTTCGATACGACCTGTAGCAACTGTTCCACGACCTGTGATCGAGAATACATCTTCTACTGGCATTAATGCATCTTTCTCAACGTCACGCTTTGGAAGTTCAATCCAAGCATCTACTTCTGACATTAATTTTAATACAGTATCCACCCATTTTTGCTCACCATTTAGAGCACCAAGAGCAGAACCAAGAACTACAGGAGTATTATCCCCATCATAATCATAGAAAGAAAGTAATTCACGTACTTCCATTTCTACTAATTCTAATAATTCTTCGTCATCAACCATATCGGCTTTATTTAAGAAAACAACTAAACGTGGCACACCTACCTGGCGACCCAATAAGATGTGTTCTCTTGTTTGTGGCATTGGACCATCTGTTGCAGCAACAACAAGAATTGCACCGTCCATTTGAGCAGCACCCGTTACCATGTTCTTAACATAATCCGCGTGACCAGGACAGTCAACGTGTGCATAGTGACGTTGGTCTGTTTGGTATTCTACGTGAGAAGTGTTAATCGTTATCCCTCTTTCTTTTTCTTCAGGAGCGTTGTCAATTTGATCAAAGCTTTTTGCTTCAGAATAACCTGCGTCTGCAAGTACTTTTGTAATTGCTGCAGTTAGGGTTGTTTTACCGTGATCTACGTGACCAATAGTACCAATATTTAGGTGGGGTTTAGACCGGTCAAATGTTTCTTTAGCCATAATTATTGTTGTTTCAATGTTATTTTTAGGAGCGCAAATTTATGAATTTTTTTTAATCGTTTACATGTTTATATAAAAAAATTATGTGAAAAATGCCTTTTTCTTTTTAAAAGAGAGTAGAATAATTTTAAAACACACAAAAACACTTACTTATGTTATAATAATAGGTCGTTTTTTAAACACAATGTAAGGACTCAAAAAAAGTATTCTTATTTAGAATATAAAATTCCATTCTTTTTTAATTCCTTTATACTTTAAGCAAAACGCTTGCAACGATTTATGAATTCAATAGCGATTATTATTCCGTGTTATAATGAAGTTAAACGGTTTCAATTGGAGCGTTTTACTGAATTTATTCAAAACCATCCTTCAGTTGTTCTTTTTTTTGTTGATGACGGTTCAACTGACGACACCCCTTCACTTCTCAAAGGATTAAGATCATACTTTGGAGAACAAGTTCAAATTTTCACACTTTTAAAAAATAAAGGGAAAGCAGAAGCGGTACGAACAGGAATGACCGAAGCCATTAAGAATATAAAAATGGAAAGGTTTGCATTTCTCGACGCAGACTTAGCTACTTCATTGGAAGAGTGTTATGAAATCGCTGGTAGAATCAGCGATACTAAAGCTTTTGTCTTTGGATCAAGAATCAAAAAACTGGACAATAACATTCAAAGAAAAAGATATCGCTTTGTTTTGGGGCGTATTATCGCAACTTTTATTTCAACTATGTTACGCCTCCCTATATACGATTCCCAATGTGGATGTAAAATTTTTAGAAGAGATTGGGCAGCGTCAATATTTATAAATCCATTTCTAAGTACTTGGCTTTTTGATGTTGAGATTTTTTACCGTTTGATCCATCAATTTGGAAGAAAAAAAATTTGTGCTGAGATTGAAGAAGTACCACTCAAAGCATGGATTGATACTGAAGATAGTAAGGTCTCTTTACTTTATGGAATAAAAGTTTGGTTTGATTTAATTAAAATTTATAGACATTACAAATGATATCCTGGACTATTTTAGAACGTAATCACATTTTAAAACGCAGTTTTTGGATCCTTGTGATCATCAGAGGCTTTCTAAATGCTGTTGTTCCTCTAATGGACAAGACGGAAGCACGCTATGCCGAGATTGCCAGAATTATGGCAGAAACTCAAAATTGGATTGTTCTTCAAATTGATTACGGAATTCCGTTCTGGGCAAAACCTCCTCTTTCCACATGGGCAAGTGCTTTAAGTATCAGCTTATTTGATACCTCGGCATTCTTTGTAAGACTGCCCTACCTTATTGTTTGTTCTTTGATAGGATGGTGGATTGGAAAATTTAGTCATGATAAAAATTCTCATTATCTGCCTGGCATTATATTATTAACATTTCCCGAATTCTTTTTACATGCTGGTGTCGTTTCTACTGATGTCTTTTTAACACTCAGTACAAGTATGGTAATGCTCGCCTTTTGGAAAAGTATGGAAAAAGAAGCCCCAAAGTTTTGGGGATATCTATTTTTTATTGGACTTGGGTTAGGACTATTATCCAAGGGACCTATCATTGGTATCCTTATACTCCCTCCTATTGTTATTTGGTGTTTGATTCAGAATAAATTACTTAAGGCACTTAAGACTGCCCCTTGGTTATTAGGAAGTGTCTTAATGACTCTAATTGCATTGCCATGGTATCTCCTTACGGAAAAAGCGTCTCCTGGTTTTATCGATTACTTTATTGTAAGTGAACATTTTAATCGCTATTTCAATTCGGAATGGGTAGGAGATAAATATGGCTTTCCTAAACAACAACCCTATGGAATTGTTTGGGGTTTTTTATTGGTGTTTTGTCTACCCTGGTCTCTTTTTTTTCTTCAAAGTTTAAAAAAACATTACAAAACTCTTCGCCAAAACTCTTGGGGCATATTTTTATTAATCTGGATGTTATGGACTCCCTTCTTTTTCACAACCTCAACAAGCTTAATTCACCCTTACATACTTCCATCAACAATTCCTATGGCCCTTTGGATTTCCCATTTTTGGAATACGAATAAAAAAAGAACAATTTATCTTGGTGTAGGAATCTCCATTCCAGTTCTATTGCTTTTGGTGTTTCTAAGTGGAGTAGCAAAGTCGCTTTTTATCAATAATACTGATAAATATTTGATTGAAGAAAGTGAACCTTTAGCAGTATTTGCCTTAAGTAATAAAACATATTCAAGTCAGTTTTACAGTAAAGGAGAGATTGAAAAAATTGATACCATTTCACTTAAGAAAATGATAAAATCAAAAACACCATTTAAAATCATAATTGAACATCGACTTATTAAAAACCTTTCCCCTCAAATTAAAAATGAGCTGTATAAAACTGGTGAAAATAAAAAAAGAGGAATCTATCGACTTAAAAACTGATTGCTTGAATTAGTTTCTAGAGAACAAAAATATTTATGGAGCATCAAGTAGATTCTTCTTTAAAAGCATATTTTACAAGCATTTCCAGGGAGGCATACTCCAGGGTTTTTTCATGGGTTGCCTCTAAAACTAAGCTCGGTGCTTTCCCTGCTTTCTCAGCCTCTATCCATCTTGAAACACAAAGGCACCACTTATCTCCTTCTTTTAAACCAGGAAATTGAAAGCATGGCATAGGTGAAATTAAGTCATTCCCCCTAGAAGCAGAAAATCTTAAAAAGTCATTGGTCATGACAGCACAAACAGTGTGTGTGCCAGTATCTTCTGTTATTGTCCTACATAAGCCATCTCTAAAATAACCCGTCATAGGGGCAGTACAACAAATTTTAAGGGGTTCTCCAAAAACGTTTTTGTCCATATTTTATTTTAAAATCGATTGTAAAAAAAGTAAAATAGTCTTTAAAGGGAATTATAGCATATTTTTCCGAGTAGGATTTAGAATGTGAGCCTACCTGTGTATAGGTTGTATGCAATTAATATGATGAGAATCAGAAGACCTTGAAAAACAATCTTACCTACTATGTTTGATTTTCTCATGCTTCTCCCTTTTTCTCCATTGGACCTCTTAAATGAATAATTAAGCCATTTAAAAAATTTCGCAACACTTGATCACCACACTCCACATACTTCTCATGGCGTTCATTCCTGAAAAAAGCACCAAGCTCAGACTTCGTTATCTTATAATCTACTAAATTACAGATTTCAACAATTTGATCATCACGAAGTTTATGTGCTACGCGAAGTTTCTTGAATATATCATTGTTAGTTAATCCCATGGGATAAAATTACAAAAAAAACCTCCAAGATATCACTTAGTATTTGTGCTATTTAATGACAATTGGTCTTCAGGTTTGAAACTAGAAATAAAAATAAAAATTATTGATTTTTGACTTTGTGATTAATAAACTTTCATCGGAGAAGAAACACAAAATAGTTTTAATCAAATGCTTTTATTGAATGATTTAGTCAAAGTATTTCTAAATCGTAGAAGCCTGTATGAATTGAATTAGGTCATGTGGTGATCTAAAACAATTATAGTTAATTGGAATTGTATTTGAAAAAATGGATGTTCAGTGAACTTCAGAAGAGCCAATGACGAGATTTGAACTCGTGACCTCTTCCTTACCAAGGAAACGCTCTACCCCTGAGCTACATCGGCGATAAATAAAAAGAGAGCGAGAGACCGGGTTCGAACCGGCGACATTCAGCTTGGAAGGCTGACGCTCTACCAACTGAGCTACTCTCGCATTGTACTGATTACATCAGTGTTGGTACTGATTTTGTAAAGATAAGAAAAACATTTCTTAATCCATACGAAATTAGGAAGTGGGGAGAGCAGGATTCGAACCTGCGAAGACGTAGTCAGCAGATTTACAGTCTGCCCTCGTTGGCCGCTTGAGTATCTCCCCTTTTTCAATGATCATGTTATAAAAGCTCAAGAGCTTTCAATTCTTCTATAAACGTACATAGAAGCTTAAATATTTTTCTCTTTAGAGAAAAAAGAGCCGATGGAGGGACTCGAACCCACGACCTGCTGATTACAAATCAGCTGCTCTAGCCAGCTGAGCTACATCGGCTTTTTAATATTGGTTTCCCAAAATTGAATGCAAATTAAATGCTATTTTTTATGGTTTCAAAACAAAATTTAAAAATTCTTACAAAGCTTTTATTTTTTCTTTGCGACGCTTCAAAATTCGTTCTGCACTATCGGCTGCGGAGTCAATGGCCTCCTCAAAAGTTTTACACATTTTCTTGACCACTACATTCTCTCCAGGGATCTCAATCTTTAATTCTGCCCTCTTATTTATTTTATCTGAAGCATTCTCAACTTTGGTAAAACAGTGCATCTCAATGATCTGATTGTAGAATACAGTAAGTTTTTCTAAACGTTGCTCAGCAAATTCTTTTAAACTAACATCAGCGGTGTAATTCACGGCTCTAAAGTGGACATTTGACATAGATATTGATTTTAAAGGTTATTTATTTCTTCTTTTCCCTTGGATGTGCGTTTTTGTACACTTCCTTTATTTTAGTCATACTACTATGTGTGTAGTGCTGTGTTGCTGCTATACTACTATGACCTAAAAGATCTTTGATTGCGTTCAAATCAGCACCTTGATCCAATAAGTGCGTAGCAAAGCTATGACGTAAAACGTGAGGACTTTTTTTTGTTTTTGTTGATACCAAACTAAAATAATCATTTACGGTTGTATAAACAAATGAATCGGTCAATTTAACTCCTTCTTCACTGGTGAAGAACAAACCCTGCTCACCATGAATACCTTGGCGTTTTTGACAATCCAAAAAAAGCTGTAACTGGTTTTTAATTTCTGGTAGTAGTGGAAGTAAACGTTCTTTATTTCTTTTTCCTAAAACTTTCATTAAACCTGCTGAAAAATCAATATTTAATAATTTTAATTCAATCAATTCGCTTCTTCTAATTCCTGTATAATAGAACAAACTCAAGATTGTTTTTTGAAGCACTCCTGTGTAAGAATCAGGAAAATGATCTGAATTTAAAAGCTGTGACACTTCTTCTTTTGAAAAAGGGAGCTGAACTTGAGTTGCCATTTTCAATGCTTTGTGCTCTTTTAAGGGAGAACGTTCAATAGTTCCTACACGTGTTAGAAATCTATAATAGGAACGCAGTACTGAAATCTTACGATTGACCGTTCGTGTACTATTTCCTTTTTCAATTAATGCAACGATCCAAGATCGGATTTGACTATAGGAAACTTCCTCCAAGTCTTTTGAAGCTCCCTCTGATATCAAAAAATTTTGAAAGGCCTCTAAATTAGATTGATATGCCTTTTGGGTGTGTAAAGAAGACTTCTTCTCTAAAAGAATATAATCAATAAAAGAAGGTATAGACATAAAAAAACGTTACCGTATAAAGTTAGAAAACTTAAATAGGATAACGTTCTATATTGGTAGAATAAAAAGCTTAAATACTTTCGCTGTCGCGTAAGCCTTGAATGTATTGCGCTTTTTGGATTTTTTGACGATTCTTTACTGAAGGCTTAATAAATTGCTTTCGAGCACGAAGCTGACGCATCGCACCAGTTTTGTCAAATTTTCTTTTGAATCGCTTTAATGCACGATCAATATTTTCTCCATCCTTAATGGGAATAATTAACATAATGTAGCACCTCCTTTCATAATGGTGGCAAATATAGGTAAAACAAGTTTACAAATCACAAAGACTTTACAGAACAATTTTAATCCGTTACTCTTTCAAAAGATTACGTGCAATGACCAACTTCTGAATTTCACTTGTTCCCTCTCCAATAGTGCATAACTTGGAATCCCTGAAGAATTTTTCAACTGGAAAATCTTTGGTAAATCCGTATCCTCCATGAATTTGAATAGCCTCATTTGCGACCTTAACACATACCTCAGAGGCAAATAATTTTGCCATAGCACCTTGCTGGGTTACTTTCTTACCCTGATTCTTCAATTCGGATGCTTTTTCAGTGAGCAATACAGCAGCTTCTATTTCCGTTGCCATTTCGGCTAACTTAAAAGAAATTCCTTGAAAACTACTAATGGATTTTCCAAATTGTTTACGTTCTTTAGAATACTTCAGGGATGCATTAAACGCACCTTTAGCTACACCTAAAGAGAGTGCTGCAATAGAAATTCGTCCACCATCCAAAATTTTCATGGATTGAATAAAACCATCACCCACAGCGCCTAATCTATTTTCATCTGGAATTTTACAATTATCAAAAACAATCTCAGCAGTTTCTGAAGCTCGCATCCCTAATTTATTTTCTTTTTTTCCAGCACTGAATCCTGGTGTTCCTCGTTCAACAACAAATGCAGTCATTCCATGATTGTCCCCTTTCTCTCCATTACGAGCAATCACAACTGCTATATCACCTGAAATACCGTGAGTAATAAAATTTTTGGTTCCATTTAACACCCAATGGTCTCCCTCCTTTTTAGCGGTAGTGGACATCCCTTTGGCATCTGAACCTGTATTGTGCTCTGTTAAGCCCCATGCGCCTATAGTAGCTCCAGAACATAGTTGAGGCAACCAACGAAGACGTTGGGCTTCGGTACCGAAGGTGTAAATATGGTTGGTGCAAAGTGAGTTATGTGCAGCAATTGACAATCCAATAGAGGGATCTACAATGGATATAGTCTCAATTAAGGTTACATATTCATGATACCCCATAGCTGAACCACCATATGCTTCAGGAATCAACATTCCCATAAATCCTAATGCACCCGCTTTCTCAAAAATTTCTTTTGGAAAATATTGCGCTTCATCCCACTCCATAATATGAGGCTGAATGAACTGAGCTGAAAAATCACGTGCTGCTTCAAAAACAAAACGCTGTGTCTCAAAAGTATCAATTTTAGGCTTTAATTCGTAATCAATCATTGCAAATTTTTAATACAAATATAGTTTTATTCTTTTTGTTTTGTTTGGGGAATTTAAAAAAAGTTCAGACAAAACACTAAGTCAATTGTCTTTTTATTAGTTCTGTAAGCAATAATTTTTTGGCTTCCTCCCGAGATAAATAAGGCATTTGTTGAAGTTCACTCAACGTTGCTTGATTTATATTCAACTTCACAATTTGGGCAGGGGTTTGAATTTCAAAATGTTGTTTTATTTTTTTGAACCACTATACTGTCCAAACCATAAACCACTTAACACTGATCTAAAGTAAAAAAGCCTTTAAGAAGGGTTCTGTAGGTTGTGATTCGCTTTGACAATTTTGGGCCAATTCCGGAAATGATTTGAAGTGACTTCGCATCCGCTTTATTAATGTCTTTTTTGATTAACAATTCTTAAACTGACCTGGATTTATTTTTTGAGCAAATTCTGGAAATTTAAATTGAGGGCTCAACACCTCTAAAATGAATCTGAAATTTGAATGACTTTTTGAAACGCATCAGAAGAATTAATCCATTTCCCCACAAAACGAAATTCTTTAAAACGTTCATAATCCTCAGAAGACAGACCCAGAGTATAAGTTTTAAAATCAGAAATAAAATTGGGATTAAATGGATAAACAATCGTTGACTTTGATTCCGCTAAAGACAATAAAGAATCTAAGCTTTTTTCATAACTCAAAGTGGCTGCTAAGTCAATAGAATTGTCTTTTGAAACCAGACTAAAATACCGTAAGCATTGAATGAAAATCAGAATAAATACAAGAACTAATACAGCCCCCTATTGTGGTTTAGTCAACACAAATAGAGGCCGTTTCCGCTTATGTAATTATCCTTTTCTTAGAGGTGCAATCGCACTCAAATATTTTCCTAATTCTTCTTTCACTCTTGGAAATAAAATCAATAAACCGATCATATTTGGAAAAACCAATGCTAAAATCATTGCATCTGAAAAAGCCCAAACCGAAGACATATCTCCTGCAGCTCCAATAACGATAAACAATAAGAACATCAACTTATACACAATTTCTGATACTTTACTCTTTCCAAAAATATACATCCACGATTGTAATCCATAATAGGACCAAGATATCATGGTTGAAACAGCAAATAATACTACTGCAATAGTCAAGAATGGACCTGAAAATGAGATATACTTTGAAAAAGCGGCTGCGGTAATTCCTGCACCTTCAGAGGCAACTCCATTAATCATCACTACACCACCCTCTCCACCATAGGTAAAGACCGTATTATCCCCATTAAAAATAATGATAACCAAAGCAGTCATGGTACAAATTACTACCGTATCAATAAAGGGTTCTAATAAGGCTACCAAACCTTCAGAGGCAGGATATTTTGTCTTAACTGCTGAGTGCGCAATAGAAGCAGAACCAGCACCCGCCTCGTTTGAAAAGGCAGCACGTCTGAACCCAGTGATCAATACACCCAAGAGTCCTCCAAGTCCAGCTTGAGGATTAAAGGCTTGTGAAAAGATCATTCCAAAAGCATCATCTACAAAAGAAAAGTTAGTGATAATAATATATAGACATGCAAGGATATACATAAGCGCCATTAAAGGCACCACTTTCTCTGTAACCTGTGCAATACGTTTTATTCCTCCTATGATTATAATCCCAACCACAATCATCATAACGACACCAATAATAGTACGTGCATTTCCTCCTGTCATTCCAAAGGATTCTACAAGCTGCATTGCAGCTTGATTGGACTGAGCCGCATTACCTCCTCCAAAAGAGGCTCCAATACATAAAAAAGCAAAAATTACAGCCAATGCTTTTCCTAAACGAGAAAAACCTTTTTCTTGTAATCCCTTAGTCAGATAATACATGGGTCCTCCATATACTGTTCCATCTTCGCCCACATCACGGTATTTTACACCCAATGTACACTCAACAAATTTGGTTGACATTCCAATCAAACCACACAATATCATCCAGAAAGTAGCACCAGGGCCTCCTACGGCAATGGCCAGAGCAACTCCTGCTATATTTCCGTTTCCTACAGTACCCGAAACAGCTGTAGCTAATGCTTGAAAATGACTTACCTCTCCTTCTTCATTTTCGTCTTTAATCGTATCCTTACTATCACTCGCAACTGCTAGTTCTGGGTTTCCTGCACTGTGGTGGTCCACACTATCATATTTCCCACGTACAGTATTAATGGCCGTTGCAAAATGCCGTACATTAACAAAACCAAAATAAACAGTAAAGAAGAGAGCGCCACCTACCAATAAAAAGATAATCGTAGGGATTTCTGTTCCAGGAAAGTTATGTAAAATTAACCCTTCCCACCAATTCGCAATTGGAGTAAAAGCATCATTAATACGTTCATCCAAACCTTTCTCTTGGGCAGAAAGAAGAGAGCTAGAAAAAATGAAAAACAGACTTATTAGTGAAGTTTTGTTAAATTTAGGTTTCATAAAGGAAATGTAAAAATCGATTTAAGACCTCAATATCTTAAAAAGGAATAGAATAACAAACTAATCTCTCTTAAAGATTGCATTTAGTTTTTTTAAAGATTGGGTCGTTCCCAACACAATAAGAGTGCCTTTAGTTGATAGTGAGAGACTTGCATCGGGATTAACCAATTGCTTCCCATGTTTATCTCGATATCCTATAACATTACAGCCTGCCGTTTTAAAAAAAAGACATCTCAGAAAGGGTCTTATTTTGAAACCTTTGAGGTAAAGTATCCAAAGAAATTTCTTCAATATTTGGACTATTTTCATCACCCCACCAATCTAATTTTCATAAAAAATGAATCCAATTAGGAACGGTTAGAAGCGCAGCCATATAGTCCCCTCCTATTTTATCTGGCTGAATAATATGATCGGCTCCAGCCAACTCCAACTTAGATTGATTCACCTCCTCAGAAACACGACTCACAATGACTAATTTGGGATTTAATTGCCTTGCAGACAAGACTACAAAAAGATTGTCTGCATCATTAGGAAGCGCACAAATTAAATACTTAGCCTTTTCAATATGAACCGCCTTAAGGCTTGCATCAGAAAGCGCGTCACCTTTAAAAAAACAATATCCTGTTCATGTGTGCTAATCATATTAGCGTCTTGTTCTATGACCACATAGGGATAATGGTGACTTTTTAATCGATTTACGGCCTGTCTTCCATTTCTTCCAAAACCACAAACAATAGTATGTTCTTTTAATGTATCCATCCTTTTCTTATTTTTTTTCTGTTTCCATTTGTTATCTTCCCACTCTTCCAAAAGATATTCCCCTATCAATCGAATCGAAATAGCAAAAACTACAATTCCAATAATAATAAAAACTATAGCAAAAACTTTTACATTTTCTGACAATGCACCCACTTCAGAATACCCTACTGTACTCAGAGTGATTACCGTCATGTATAGAGCATCAAAAAGAGAATAGTCCGGTTCTACAAGATAAAAACCAACAACCCCAAATAAGAGTGTAATAAAGAGTAGAAGTAGAGATTGAAATAGTGGGAACTTAAGTATGACTTAGGGTCAAAGATCAAAAACTGAACTCCTTTTGGTATAGATCATATCTTTTAACTTAAGCCAAAATGCTAAAGTCAAATACATTAAAAAACCGCCAATCAAAGTAGTAAAAGAGGCGTAAATAAAAAATAAACGCACACTTTTTACCTTCATGCCTAAAACCTCAGCAAGCCGAGTTGAAACAGCAAAACCATTGCGTTCAAAAAACTGTCGAATTTTCTTTTGTTTAAACATCGGTTTAAATTTAAACTTATTTGGTTGAATTCTAAACTTTTAATAAAGTATAAATAGAATCAAAACGAGATTCCATTCGTTCCAACAATAGACGTTCCTGCCAATCCAACCAATGAGATGTTGGAAACTGACTTATGAACGATTCACAAGGAGCAAAAAGAGGTTTTTTTAAAAATGTCTTTTTATAAAGCGCTCCTTTTGTTCTACAAAATCACTCAACTGAAGGGTAGGTATAGGATTTCCATTTGGATAACAAACATCAGTATCGTTTTCCCAAACCACATGAAGTATAACTCCATCGTAATCTGAATCTTTCTGATGCCCATGACGAAACCAATCTGAAGAAAGCAAATGCAATTCAACAGCACAGTTTCAATGTAAACCTTCCATATAAATATGTGCAGAAGAAAAATCAGGACCAGCACCAAGGTTAGCTGTCCCCGGGTCTAAAACCTGAAGTGATTTCGAATCAGAAGTTCTCAAATTCTTTTTAGAGAACTTTTGAAAACGCCGCAAATAATGCAAAAAGCTTCCTTCATAAGTAGGTAAATCGTAAAATAAGGAGACTTAAAATGATTAACGGGTGGTCTCGCCCTCCCATTCTAATATCCCACCCAGAAGATTAAAACAAGAAGAAACGCCTTGCCTTTTAAGTATTTGACAGGCTTGAGTACTTCTCGCCCCTGATCTGCAATACACATAATACGTTTTTGATGCATCCAATTCAGCAACTCCATCCATAAAACCTTGTGGATTTCTAATATCCAATAATGTTGCCTCAATTAAATGTCCTTCAGAATACTCCTCAGGAGTGCGAACATCCAATATGATACTTTCTTTGTTTTCAGCCTGTTGCGCTGCCCATTCTTGTTGTGTCAAGTCCATTGTAAAATAATTTTCACTAAAATACAACCACTTCTTAGTTCTTACAAGTTAAATTGTTTGGTTTATGTGATAAATTTAATACATTTGTATAAACAAATATTGTATTGACAAATATAATGAATACAAAAGAAGTAATTATCACCTTACTTAAAGCGAGCAGTTGCGTCAATGAAAGTTTAGTTCAGGCATTAAAACCTCATGGGATTTCGCTTCAACAATTCAATGTCCTGCGAATATTAAGAGGTCAAAAAGGGAAGGCGGCAAACCTTTCGACCGTTCAAGAACAAATGGTAAACAAAATGAGTAACACTACTCGCTTGATTGACAAACTAATTGACAAAAATCTTGTAAAAAGAACAATTTGTGAGGAAAATAGAAGGAAAATAGAATTGTTTATCACAGAGAAGGGTGAAGAGTTTCTAACTGTTGTAGACCCCATTGTAGATGATGCACAAGAAAAAATAATTCAAAAACTAAAACCCAATGAAAAAAGCAACTTAACCGAATTATTAAATAAACTACTAAAATAAACATTAATGAAAAAGAAACTATTTACACTTTTACTTTTAACTTCTATTAGCTTTACTGCTCTTGGTCAAACCATGGCTGTCAATAATGAAGACAGTTCAATCCATTGGTTAGCCAAAAAAGTAACAGGTCAACACGAAGGTAATATTTCAATAGCCGACGGAAATCTCGTTGTGCTAAACAACACACTAACAGGAGGGAATTTTGAAGTGGATATGAATAGTATGACAGTAACCGACTTGACTGGAGAATACAAAGAGAAGCTTGTTGGTCACTTAAAATCTGATGACTTTTTTGGAGTGGCAAAATTTCCAAAAGCGAACTTGGAAATTACCAATGCAATTCAAAAAATGGACAACCATTATGAAGTTATTGCTGATTTAACGATCAAAGGAATCACAAATTCCATTACATTTAACATGCACATAGAAAATAAAACTGCAATTTCTAATTTGACAATAGATCGATCCAAGTTTGATATTCGTTATGGTTCAGATTCTTTTTTCGACAACCTTGGTGATAAAACCATATATGATAACTTCGAAATTCATGTAACGTTAAAATTTTAATAATATGTTAGAAAATAAAAGACCAAAATGTGGCTGTGGAAATACCCAAAACCCTATTGGATACTGTGACGGATCAAATGCGAAAAAAAATTATTGTTCTGGGATTGGGGTTATTACAATTTATATTATATTTGATTTAATGAACCAAATAACAATTTTTAATAACTGGTGGCACACGAATAACCTTCAAAATTCGTGAACCAACTGTTTTTTATAATATACTATCAAAGGCTTGTCATCACGACAAGCCTTTTTTAATTTTAGCCAATGAAAAAATTTGCACTGCAAACAGAACATAAAAAAATACTTGCCGACACGCTTACACCCGTAAGCGCATACCTCAAATTGCGTGATATTTTCCCACATTCTCTTTTACTAGAAAGTAGTGACTATCATGCAAACAATAATGATTTCTCTTACATCTGCTCCAATCCCATTGCCTCCATTGAACTAAAGAATGGACAATTAACAACCGCTTACCCAGACGGAAGCAGAACAGTAGACATTGTAGATGAAACAGTAGATATACCCGAAAAGATCTATCAATTTTCACAGCAATTCGACAATGAAGCGTTTCCTTTTAAATTCATAAGTAATGGAATTTTCGGTTATGTTGCTCACGATGCTGTTGATCAGTTTGAGAACATCCAACTCAATAAAGCCAAACCCGGCCATGATATTCCAGACATCTACTACGCGGTCTATCAAAACATCATTGCCATTAGCTTGTTCAATCATGAGGCGCATTTATTTTCACATGTTTATGACGGAGAACATAATCTCCCAGAAATTGAACGCCTATTAAATGCAAAAAACAGCAGCAAGTTTACCTTTGAAAAAGTAGGGGAAAAAGCCTCTAATTTAACCGATGACCAATTCATTGATTTTGTCAAAAAAGGAAAAGAGCACTGCTTTCGTGGCGATGTTTTCCAATTGGTCCTCTCACGCCGTTTCTCCCAAGGATATAAAGGAGACGAATTCAATGTGTATCGCACCTTACGTTCCATCAATCCATCGCCTTATTTGTTTTTCTTTGACTATGGTGATTTCAAGATTTTTGGCAGTTCTCCTGAAGCCCAATTGATTGTAGAAAAAGGAAAAGCAGAGATTCATCCCATCGCAGGAACCTTTCGACGAACAGGGAATGACGAACAAGATGCTATTGCAGCAAAAGAACTCGCTAAAGACCCTAAAGAAAACAGCGAACATGTAATGTTGGTCGATTTAGCTCGGAACGATTTAAGTCGAAACGGATCTGAAGTGGTGGTCGAAAAAAACCGGGAGATTCAATTTTACTCCCATGTAATTCACTTGGTCTCCAAGGTGACTTGTCGCATGAAAGAAGCTGCTAAAACCTTCCGTGTGGTGGCCGATACTTTCCCCGCAGGAACCCTCAGTGGGGCACCCAAACACAATGCCCTTCAACTCATCGATAGCTACGAAACCACAAAAAGAAACGTCTATGGCGGCGCCATTGGCTACATGGATTTTCATGGCAACTTTAATCATGCCATCATCATCCGATCTTTTTTAAGTAAAAACCATCAATTGCATTATCAAGCAGGGGCAGGCATTGTTGCCGATTCTGTTCCGGAAAGTGAATTGCAAGAAGTCTATAATAAACTAGGGGCCTTGGACAAAGCCTTAACCCTAGCTGAAGAAGTATAATATGAAAAAAGTATTTGTTATTGATAATTACGATTCGTTCACTTATAACCTTGTGCACTATCTCGAGGAATTGGGTTGCGAAGTGATCGTAAA
>Ga0209603_1000045_pt1 | contig 141603 bp, 105 predicted proteins | sample COGITO_mtgs_1206_FD_184812 | JGI IMG/M metagenome (GOLD analysis project Ga0209603, IMG submission 184812) | Pelagic marine microbial communities from North Sea - COGITO_mtgs_120607 (SPAdes) (version 2) | ecosystem: Environmental > Aquatic > Marine > Epipelagic ...
TTCATGCGCAAAACAACCCAGATGTTGATGATCGCCATCAGGCCTGCAGATGCAAGAAACCACAGCTCATCCATTGGGTCGCTGATGGCAAAGCATGCGAACCAGAGCAAGGTGAGTTGTACGGTGGTTCGAGTTGTGGCACGCTCATCGAAGGTTGACGGGAATGAACGAATGCCATGCTCTCGGTCGTTTTCAACATCCATTCGTGCGTAATTGATGTCAAATGCCGCAATCCATAGCGCAACACCAATCGAGATCGGAAGAATGGTTGGCGCCCAAAGAAGGTCACTGCCTGTCGCGAGTTGGCCAGTGATGGCTCCCCAACCATGGACGTCAGCCGCGATGGCAACCCACGCCCCTGCAGGAGCAAGGCCCAAGCAGAGTCCAAGCCAGAAGTGGCACAGCCAAGTGTATCGCTTCATGTAGGGGTAGACAACGAAGGTGAGCACCGGTAACCAGGCCATCATCAAGGCGACTTGATTGAGCAGGCCTGCGCTGACCAACAGCAAGAGCAAGAAGGCTCCTGCAAGCCCCCATGCCGTGTTCAGGCTCATGGCGCCAGAGGCAAGGTGACGGTTCTTTGTGCGGGGGTTGGCAGCATCGATGTCACGGTCAATAATTCGGTTCAAGGCCATGGCAAGACCTCGAGCACCGACAGCGGCCAAGAGGATCCACAGCAAGTCGATGCCTGGGGCGATGTCAAACTGATCGATGGCGATGAAATAGCCAATCAGGACAAATGGAAGGGAGAACAACGTGTGCTCAATTTTGATGAACGATAGAACCTGCTTCGTGTCCATCAAGCCTTGCCTCCAAAGGAAAGATGCGGCGGCCATTGGTACTTAGCAAGTTCCGGGTGCTTTGCCACTTTTTCCAGTGTTTCTGGGCTGTGAAGGGTGATTGAGGGCCAGCGGCGTACGCCATGTTGCTCGGACGGAATGGGCGTCGTTGCATCCCAACAAAGGCGAGTTCGCTGTGAATCAAAGGTGAGGCCTCGGCCGACATCGAAGCGTGATGTGAGTTGCCAAAGCAAACGTCGACGGGCTTTTGCACAGTGGAGATCCATATCGTTGTTGGTGAAAAAAAGCCACCGAAGTGAAGAATTCTTGTCCAATTGCCAAATTGAATTTCGCAATTGATTTATCTTGTCCCTACGCGCTTGTTCAGCATCGTCATTCGATTCGTCACAGCCGTCTTCTGGGGTGGGCGTGCCCTCAACATCCAACGTCACCACGATGATGCTTCCGCGGAGCATTCTTGCGTCGGCAACTCCGTCAAGTGCCTTCACCTCTTCAAAAGACTCGAACGATGGTGATTCGGCTTCACCTTGCCGCCATGCTGGAGTCTCTTGGCGGAATGAACCTTCCAAAGGTGGGTTTGGAGATCTGGGGTCGGCGGCTGCCAATGTTGTTGCGTCAATCAGAAGTTTGCTGTGCACGTTTTCATACGGGCTTGCGGCTTCAAGGGAGTCTGCAACCATTCCATCGAGAATGATGACATCTGTTGCAATATCCACTTTATCGTTGAGTGCGTCTAAGAGCGCTTCAAGGTCCTTGGGGTTTTGTTGCTCATCGATTGCGATCATGGTTTTCAAGAACATCATTTGCCCAGCGCCGAGCAACCCAACTGCTGTTTTACGTCCCTGGCGTGGATAGCGTTGTTTTGATGCAACAATGGCGAGGTTGTGAAACCCAGTTTCCATCGGGAGGTGCACGCTTTTGACGTCGCGGTGTTGGAAGTTTAACACGGGTGAAAATTGCCGACCAATCGCTTCGCCTAGGTGGCCGTCTTCCATGGGGGGTAAGCCAACAATCGTGGCCGCGAGCATCGCGTCCTTCCTGCATGTGATGGCCGTGACGTGCATGACCGGGTACTGGCCCGTGAGTGAATAAAAACCAAAGTGATCGCCAAATGGCCCTTCGAGTCGAGTTTCTCCGGGAATACAGTACCCCTCGATGACGATATCAGCCTCTGCAGGAACCATGAGATCTTGAGTCAGGGCTTTGGTAATAGGCAGGGATTTACGGCCAAGGATTCCAGCGAACTGGTATTCGCTCAGATTATCTGGCAGGGGTGAAATGGCCGAGAAAATAAGTTCGGGAGGGCCCCCCATGCAAATGGCAACGGGCATTCGTACCTCCTTGCCCGACGCTTTGGCCGCCGCAGCGTGTTCAGCCCCGTGCTTGTGAATTTGCCAATGGAGTCCGATTTCCTTTGGCCCGAACACTTGGGCTCTGTACATCCCAAGATTGTGTTCTCCGCTCTTTGGGTCCTTGGTCACCACCAAGGGCAAGGTGACGAACGGTCCACCGTCTTTTGGCCAGGTTGTTGGAATTGGGAGTCGTGTCAAATCGGTCGGTAGGCGAACCCGCTGAGATTGACCTTTGCGTTTCTTCTTTGGCGGCATTGCAAGCGCATCCCGAAGCAACGGTAGGGCTTTCCACGGCTTTCTCATGTAGAGTCCAATGTCGGGTTTCATCATCGCAACCATTCGATCGCCAATTTCAGTTTCATGCGAGGCGCCCAATGCTCTCATGGTCCGGTCTTGATCGCCAAAGAGGTTCATTGCCAGCGGAATGTTGCTGATGGTGCCGTCGGGAAGCCGTGGTTGTTCAAAAACGACGGCTGGGCCGTCGTTCTTTACGAGAAGATCGGCAATTGCACCGGCCTCAAATTGGACATCGACCGGCCGGCTGATGCGCAGCACCTCGCCACGTTGCTCGAGATGCTCAAGCCACCGCCTCGATGTCTTCCACGCCACACCCCTGCGTGGTACAGCCTTCATTTGAACCGTCGTATTTTTCCGAAGCTTATCCGTCACGAAAAGTTAGAGAAGGATACATGCATTGATAGGCACATCACCGTAGTCGAACCTATGTCGAAGTGGTTCCTGTGTTTGCTTTGCATCACGCTCATTGCAGCACCAGCGTCTGCCTCCACTAACGAATCGGATGTGATTGTGACCGTTGATAGCACCAGCCTAAGGTTCAGTCCTTCCGAGGTGACAGTCACAGAAGGCCAAGCTGTTCGATTCATGTGGAGCGGACAGGCGCTCCCTCACAATGCCGTCGCTGACGACGGGCTTTTTGACTCTGGAGAACCTGATCGCAACGTCGATTATCGATTTGTGTTCGAAATTGGAACAGCGGGCGTGCACACTTTCGTGTGTGAACCCCATGCAAGCGTTGGCATGGTTGGAAGCATCACTGTGAACGCTGCCCCGGTTGTGGAAGTCGAGGAAGAGGAAGAAGCGCCGGTGGAAAACACTCCGGCACTCTCGATGGTCTCCGGGCTTCTCATGACTGCACTCGCCGCTGCCTGTGTTGGTCGAAATGATGACGATGAGCAAACGGTATGACCGTTTCCTTCAAGGGCTTCCCCCGTCACAAACCCTTCATGGGCGAAGCCTCCCAACACTGTGATGTCCTCATTATCGGAGCAGGACCGGGTGGCGGTTCAGCCGCTTTACACGCTGCTCGTGCTGGATTGAAGACGATCATTGTTGAAGCAGACCCCGAGGTCGGAACCCCAGTCCACTGCGGGGAATGCCTCAGTCATGTTGCTGTTCAAAACCTAGACCTCGAAATCCCTGACGAGGTCAAAGCCCTCGATGTGACTGGAATCCGTGTAATTTTCCCTGATGGAACAAAGAAACTGGTCACAGAGCCCGGTTATGTTCTTGAAAAGCATCTTTTCGAGCGATGGCTGTGCGATGAGGCGTGCAATCAAGGAGCGGAACTTCTTCTCCATCACCGAGTCACTTCAATGGAGCGTATTTTCAATAGCGAAAATAAATTCTCCAATTGGAAAATTGATGGTCGAGGAGACGGCTTTCCAATCGAATGCAAAGCAGTGATCGATGCATCTGGAGTTGCTGGTGCGGCAACCAAACTGCTTGACATGGGTACGGAAGTGGAAGTAATTGCAGGCTTCCAGTATGAGATGTTAGACGTTCCAAACGACGGATACCTTGACTTTTACTTGTGGCCAGAATACTCACCGCACGGCTATGTGTGGATGATCCCAAAGAAGGGCGGTCGAGCGAACGTCGGCCTCGTCACAACCGACAAAAAAGGGGCAATCAAGTACCTCAATTCATTCATCCAAGACACCTACCTCGATGGAAAACCAACGGTGAACCCCCCTTGGCGGGCTGAAGGCATCAAGGTTCGTCCTTTTGGAGGGACCATTCCAATTTCCGGACCTCGTTCACGTACCGTAGCAGACGGAGTGATCCTTGTGGGTGATGCAGCAGGCTTTACCTCGCCTTTGTTCGAAGGTGGCTCTCATCTTGCTTTGTGGTCAGGTCGCCAAGCAGCTCAAACGATTGCCAAGGCGATCGCCGAAAACGACCTTTCCGAAGATCGGCTCAAAACTTACGAGAAGGCTTGGAAAGGTAAATTCCCTCCCTATCACAAAATTCTGAAAGGGAAGACTGCGCTGTACGATCTTACGGATGAGCAGATGTCGATTATGGCTCATTGCCTGCCGGAAGAACTGGGCAACATGACTCCGTTGCAAAAGGCAGGCATTGTGTTGAAAATCATGGTGAGAAAACCCATTTTGTTGACAAAGCGGGTGATTCCCATCTTGCTTTCATTTGGCTATTCCAGGGCCAAATATTTTGGGTGGTAATCCGACCCTTACTCAGCAATGTCCTTGAAGGATGCCCTGTGGTAGCGGACCATGTGGGGTGCAACTCTATGGCTGGCAATTCTTGCCGCTGCTGTCTTGCTGTTCAGGCCCCACCTGCACAAGCAATCAAAACTTGGTTCCCTCATCCTTCACGGATTGATGGTTCTTCCATTTTTAGCCCTTGCTAGCCGGTTTTTGGTCAATGACACCTCCATTCACCATGTGGTCGCCTATGGCGGTGCTGCTTTACCGCTGAAGTACCGATTTGCTGCCACCTGGGCAGCCCGTGAAGGTCCCTTGCTCCTCTGGGTTGGCTGGATGGCGCTCTTGGCTTGGATCTGGCATCGGCCTATGAACGGGGAAAACGAGGCGACCCATGCCCTTCGGTTGAGGTTTATCCACGGGTTCAATTTGTTGTTGCTTCTCAATGCACAGACCCTTAATCCCTTCAAGGAAGCATCACCATTCTTTGTTGGCAAGGGCTTGAATGAACTCCTTCAGACCGATCTCATGGTGATTCACCCCCCGTTGATCTTCCTTGCGTACTCCTTTTGCCTCCACGCTGCAGCAATTGCCCTTGCTTCGATGTTTGAAGACTCCAGCGGCATCAAGAAAAGAATGCTTACCGCCGTACGCCCCGGCTTATTTGTCGCTACACTTGGCATTGGGTTGGGGGGGTTGTGGGCTTACCTCATTCTCGATTGGGGTGGATATTGGGCCTGGGACCCTGTCGAAACGGGTTCTTTCTTGCCTTGGTTAGCGCTTGTGCTCCTCGCCCACATGCGCACCAAACCGGGCGTGACAAGCGACAGCGCTTGGATTGGTGGCGGTTTGGCTGCAGGAGGACTTGCTCTTTTTGCCACGCTTGTCACGAGGGCAGGTGGAGTTTGGGCTTCATCGGTTCATACCTTCGTGTCAGCTGAAGATGGAACTGCTCCAACAGATGCCTTTTCACGAATGGTGTTGCTCAAGGAAGACACCTTTGCTGGCGTTGAAGTCATGACTTACATGCTTCTTTTGTTTTTGATCATAGGCGCATGGGTTCAACATCAGAGGGTTCAATCTTCCACCGATGCTTCAATGCCTCGTCCCTGGGTCTTCGCGCTGCCCTTCATCGGCGCGACACTAGCGGTTTTGGGAGGCTTTGGTGGCAGTGAATCAGTTCTGCTTGGAGCCGATGTGTACTCAATTGTGCCAAGCCTCGCTTTCCCGTTGGTCCTTCTGCTTCCTTTGACGCTTGACGTGCTTTCCCACAAGCGCAAGATGGTGATTTCAGAAGACGGGTGGAGTTACCAAACTGCGATTGGAAAGACTGGTTTATTTTCCCTTGGAAGCACTTACACGGCCCTCGGCGTGGTCTTCATTTTCTTCTTCGCACTCACTTTGCTCTCCGCAAATGTGTTTTTCTCGGCCTTGGCATTGATGTTCTTCACACCTCTCTTTTACGCTCCAAACGCAATGAAAGCGTGGCCTTGGGCTGCAGCAGGTGTGATGTTGGCCCTTGCTGGGGCGTGGGCGGAATTGGTTTCTATCCTGACGGCGGGTGTCACAATGTTGCTGTTCGTCGCCCCTTGGTTGTTCAATCCCGAGGAAGAAGAAGCTCAATCTTCAGGCTCGTTGTTTGATCGCCGGAATCAGATGCAGATTGCATTGTGGGCGGCAGTGGTCTTGGTGGGATTGTATCTTATTCTCACACTGGTGCTCCTCATCGCAAGCATTGATGCGGTCAATTTTGATGCACATGAAGTCTATGGCGCTCCATTCGTCCTTGCTTTTGCTGCTGCACTGGCTTTCTACACGGGAAGGAAAGGCGATTCACAACGCAACGCATGGCTTGTCTTGGGCACGCTTGCTCTGTCCTTCCTTTTCGCTCTGTGGCAACCGGCAGCGTTTGGCATGGACTCCAGTACGGTTGTTTCTTCATTCCTTGTCCGTGGGACCCTTGCGTGGTTGATGCTTCCGATGCTCTTCTTGGTTGCCTTACCGGTGGCTCGAGAGGCTCTGGTGGTCCAGCGCAAATCGGCAGGAAAACAGGCCTTATGGCGCAGGATTCCATTTGGTGCTCACCTTGTGCACCTTGGCCTCGTGTTGTTGTTGATCGGCCACGTGTACACCACGGTCTTGGTTGATCGGGGTGATGCAAGTCATCGCATCACGATGCTCCGTGATGAGCCTGTAATCGACGGCAATTATGCCTATGAATTCACAGGACTTGTCTTTGAATCGAATGAGCTTGAAGTCGGTGATGGGTATGTCGGCGTTCAAATCACGGTCTACGACGTCAACGATGGGGCCATAGGGGATGAAATTGGGACGGTTGAGCCTGGTATGCTTCGCTTTGATTCAACAGGAACAGCGCGTTCAGAGGTCGACACCTTGACCCGTTGGAGTGGAGACATCGTCTTCATTTTTGACGGCAGTCAAGCCGCCGGTTTGATGGGTCAAACAATGGATGGTGGCGAATCATCAGTGCAAACTGTCCGTGTGACTGTCTACGACCTTCCTGCTTCTCATTCGGTGTGGCTCGGCTGGGCGACCATGCTGATGGGAATGGCGATTGTCGTGGCCGGGGATGCAAACAAAAACAAGGGCCTGCGTTCCAACGATGTCGAATTTGAAGGCGAAGAGTGACGCAAGGCTTCGCCAATGGAATTATGAAGGGGGCGACGGTCGCCGGACTACCCGAAAGGGAGGTAATACCATGGAAGATGGAACAATTGTCCACGTTGATTATGAACTCTACAACAATGAAACAGGTGACCTCATTGAGACCACCCGTGAAGCAGTCGCAAAAGAACACGATGCTCATCAAGAGAACCGCACCTACGAACCTATGGTCTGTGTCGTCGGTGGAGGCCAACTCATACCAGGCTTCGAAGAAGCACTCGGTGAAGCAAAGAAGGGCAAGGAAACCGAAGTCGTGATCGCTCCAGCAGACGCTTACGGTGAGAAAGACGCTTCCCAAATCGAAACCATCAGCATCGACAAATTGATCCGTGCTGTTCAAGATCCAAACTCCCTTTACATTGGCGCTCCAGTCACCATCGGCAACCGCCAAGGCCACCTTTCATACCTTGCAGCAGGCCGAGCACGAATCGACTACAACCACCCAATGGCTGGTAAGTCGCTCAAGTACTCATTCAACGTCGTGGCCGTTGTCGAAGGAAAGGAAGACCAAGTGGTCGCCTTGCTCCAAGCAAACACAGGACACAGTGGTTTTGAAGTCAGTTTTGACGGTGACGACCTCATGATCGTCCTGCCTCAAACCATGCTCTTTGACACCAACGCAGCCATGCTCAAATTCCGTTTGGTCACCACCATCCGAGATGCAGTTGAATGCGGTAAGGTCTCCTTTATCGAAGTTCACGAACCTCGAGGATTCGGTGCTCAAGATGAAGAAGATGACAGCGACGAAGGAGAAGACCTTTCCTCGCTTTCCGTTGCTCAACTTAAGGAACGCTGCAAGGCCGCTGGTCTACCAGTTGGTGGCAAAAAGGCCGATCTTATCGCTCGTCTCTCGCAAGAAGAAGAGTGAAGAAAAGGCTCACACGCCGCCACAAGAAGCCCCAAAGCATATTGTGGACAATTCCGACCCAAGTTTGAGGCCTAACGATGTCAAGGACCGCCCTCGACCAACATCTCGAACAGCACAAGCCTGCTTTGCCAGATTCCGAGTATTCAATTTGGGAGAAAGTTGCGATTTGGGCTGTGCTTGCTCTCATTGCAGTCTTGCTCAGCGGTTTTGTCTTGGCTAATGATGTGGTTTGGGATGAAGGCCTAAAGCCGATTATTTGGGACCCGGTGACCAAAGACGCAGGTGTTGCAGGTGATGCTGGCTATTCGCCTCAGAACACAGCCATTTACACCGGTTCGATGCTGGTTTGTGTGGTCATTCTCCAAGCGTTGTTTCGCCGGGCAGACTTTCCCTGTGATGACCGGATGACATTGGCTCTGATCGCTTGGGTCTGTCTCGCTCCAGCGATGCGTGTCCTCGAGGATGCCGATTTCTTTACTCAAGACATGGATGTGCTTTTCATCTCTCCATTGATTCATCTGCATCTTGCAGCCTGGCTGATCGGCATTGCCGCAACGTCGCAGTGGGTCGCTGGCCAGTGGGATCAAGCCACGAGCGATCGCGATGAGGCTAAAGTCCGACGAGCATTGATGCCAATCTTGCTGATTGCATTGCTTTTACACTGGGGGCTGCTCTATCAGCCTGCATACCTCGAACACGAAGAAATGGGCATGTTCTGGGTGCTTACGGGCATCATTGCCTCATTTGCCGTTTTGATTGGCATTATGTTGAAGACCCAACATTGGCCTGCAATCACCCGTGGAATGCTGGCCTTTGGTTCAGCAGCAGTGGTCATGGGTGTCGCTCACTGGGCCCAATTTCTGGCAACGCCCTGGGAGCAAGAAAGTGCAAGGGTGTTGGAGACAACCCCAATCTGGCCGTTGTTTGTTGTTCTTGGCATACCTGCGGTTGTGTGTGTCTTCCTTTACAGAATGGGAATCGAAGACCTGCGGCAACTCAAGTTGTCTGGGTTCGAAGCTGGAGTGTTACCGGAAGGTGTGCAACTCGATGCTTGGGATGATGCTGGCGATTTAGTCAATTCACATCCCGTAGGTTTGCTATCAAAGAAGGGTCTGCTCGCCACCCCGATGGTTTTGGCCATGGTCTATGGGCAGTTGTGCGATGGATTTGCGACCATGGTTGGCATTGATTCATTTGGTTATGGCGAAAAGCACCCCGTCAGCAACGAAGTGATCAAGTTGGGCGGGCGCCTCAATGAATCGATTGGTATAGAATTCGGCGAAGGTGCATGGCTTTTCACGTTGGTCAAAGCGGTCTTAATTGGTACAATTGTTTGGTTGTTTGCTGAGATGAAAGTGGAGCACCGACAACGGCATTTGCGCCTTCTCATCGTTCTTGCAGTGCTGATTGTTGGGCTTGCACCGGGCCTAAGAGACATCGGACGTTTGACGCTTGGTGTGTGAAGCCTTCGTTCACTGTGTTGTAATAGGGTTAAATGTCCCGTCCACCTCCCTTCAATTGAGGGGTGGAAATGGACCGATTACCAACAAGAGTGAATCGTGCGGACCCTGACTTTGCAGAACGCAAGGCCTTCAATGCCCAGTTGATTGATGCATTGAGGGAACGCCTCAACGTTGCATCGATGGGTGGTGGCGGGAAATACGTCGACCGTCATCGCAGCAGGGGCAAACTTCTGGCCCGCGAGCGAATCGAACAGATCATTGACCCTGGCACGGCATTTTTGGAACTCTCGCCACTTGCAGCTTTTGAGCTGTACGATGGACGCGCTCATTCCGCTGGTATTGTGACTGGAATTGGCATGGTTCATGGGCGTGAATGCCTGTTTGTGGCCAACGATGCAACCGTCAAAGGTGGGAGTTATTACCCAATGACCGTGAAAAAGCACATCCGGGCTCAAACGGTTGCCCATGAAAACAACCTTCCTTGTATCTACCTCGTTGATTCGGGAGGTGCGTTCCTTCCTATGCAGGATGAAGTGTTCCCGGATATCGGCCACTTTGGTCGTATTTTCAGAAATCAAGCCCGTATGTCTGGCGATAAAATTCCTCAGATTGCAGCGGTGCTTGGCTCATGCACTGCAGGGGGCGCCTATGTACCTGCCATGTCTGACGAATCAATCATCGTCAAAGGCAACGGTACCATCTTTTTGGCTGGCCCACCTTTGGTCAAAGCCGCAACAGGGGAAGAAGTTTCAGCCGAGGAACTCGGCGGTGCCGAAGTCCATACGGTTCAATCAGGAGTCGCAGACCATTATGCAGAAGATGAGCCTGAAGCATTGAGGATGGTTCGAAACGTCGTTGAAAACATCGGCCCCCGCACACTGGCTCCAGCCGCAAGTGCTCCAGCAGAAGCGCCAGCCTACGACATTGAAGATCTCCTTGGCCTCATACCGAGCGACAACCGCACACCCGTCGACATCAAGGAAATCATTGCAAGAATCGTTGACGGCTCGAGGTTCCATGAATTCAAAGCACGCTATGGGACAACACTCGTCTGTGGATTTGCACACATCCATGGGCACAAAGTAGGCATTGTTGCAAACAATGGAATCCTGTTTTCAGAATCTTCCCTCAAAGGCGCACACTTCGTCGAATTGTGTGGGCAACGTGGCATTCCGCTCGTGTTCTTGCAGAACATCACCGGGTTCATGGTGGGCAAGGCCTACGAGGCAGGCGGTATCGCCAAGGATGGCGCCAAACTTGTGACCGCAGTTTCCTGTGTCAATGTGCCCAAATTCACAGTCATCATCGGTGGCTCACATGGTGCTGGGAACTACGGGATGTGCGGCAGAGCCTACGACCCTCGGTTCCTCTTCATGTGGCCAAACAGCAGAATCTCCGTCATGGGCGGACCCCAAGCAGCAGATGTGTTGACGACTGTCAAGCAGGATCAACGTGCTCGAGAGGGACTTCAACCAATGGAGGGTGAAGAACTGGAAGCATTCCGTGCTCCTATTTTGGAGCAGTATGAAACCGAAGGCAGTCCATATTACTCGACCGCTCGTTTGTGGGATGACGGCATTATCGATCCACGTGATACACGGGATGTGCTCGGGCTTTGCATTGCCGCGGCCAGAAACGCCCCTCTCCCCAACGACCGATTCGGCGTTTTCCGAATGTGATATATGTCAATTGAGAAATCAAAAATGCAATTGGAGATTTTACGATGATAAGCATGGAACAACCCCCTTCGACCGATTTGGTCAAATTAACCATTGAAGGCTCAAGAGCAAACATTCATTTGAACAGGGAAGAGAAATTTAACGCTCTCAATGTCCAACTGATCACAGAACTGTGCGATCTTTTGGATTGGACAGCTGAACGCAGTGCTGGGCGTCTTGATGCCCTTCACGATAACAACGGCCAGCCTTACCTACGCAGTCTTGTTCTTTCTGGAGCAGGCCGACACTTTTGTGCAGGTGCGGACATCAACATGATGAGGGATGCTGGGGCCAACACTCCTGAGGAAAACCGGGCCGACTCAAAGCGTCTCGATCGCTTGTTCAACGGGCTTTGGTCGCATCCTTGTTTCACAGTCGGGGCCATTCAAGGCGTTGCTTTAGGAGGCGGTGCAGGTTTGGTGGCATGCCTTGACCATGTCATTGGGACAAAAAACATCAAAATCGCCCTTTCGGAAGGAAAACTCGGCATTCTGCCTGCGGTGATCGGCCCTTACGTCTACCGTCGCCTAGGGTCAGCATGCTTTCGCCGCCTCGCTATGCAAGCCAGTCGGATTGAGGCAGACGAAGCATTGAGAACCGGATTTATCGAACAGGTTGTTGAGGACCAAGAAGCTCTCGAAGCCAGCGTACAATCCCTGCTTGATGAAGTCCTCACAACGGGCCCATGCGCCGTTACACTGGCTAAGGAACTCACCTTGAATTTTGACCGTTGGACAGAATCAGACGAAGCATTGCGCGATTGGACCCTTGATTTCACCAGTCAAATGCGAGGTTCGAATGAAGGTCAGGAAGGCCTCTCATCGTTCCTTGAGAAGCGATCTGCCAATTGGAAACCAGAATGATGAGGATGGTTCCAATGGTCAGTAAAGTCTTGGTCGCAAACCGTGGGGAAATCGCGTGCCGTATCCTCAGGGCATGCCACGAAGCAGGCTTAGCAACAGTTGCAATCTACGCCCAAAACGACGCTGATTCAATGTTCATTGAATTGGCTGATGAAGCCGTTTTGCTTACCGGCAACACCATCGGTGAGACCTATCTCGACCAACAACAGATTCTTTCCATTGCCAACCAGACTGGAGCTGACGCCATTCATCCTGGTTTCGGTTTTCTTTCAGAACGAGCGGATTTCGCTCGGGCGGTGACCCAGGCCAAGATTCAATGGGTCGGACCAAGCCCAGAGGCCATCGAAAAGATGGGCGACAAAATGACCGCTCGAATCACCATGCGGGCTGCTGGTGTTCCGGTGATCCCTGGCGAAGAAATTGAGCATGAAGACGAAACTGATGCCCTAGAAGCCATCGAATCTGCATCCCATCGTGTGGGCTACCCCATGCTCCTCAAAGCGTCTTCAGGTGGTGGAGGGAAGGGCATGCGTGCTGTTCATTCCCCAGAGCAATTAATTGAGGCTGCAATGGGTGCTCGCCGTGAAGCAATCGCTGCCTTTGGCGATGGCCGAGTCTATGTCGAACGATTACTCACGGGCTCGAAGCACGTTGAAATTCAGGTGTTGGCTGATCGCCATGGCCGAACCATTCACCTTGGAGAGCGAGAATGCAGCGTTCAACGCCGTCATCAAAAGGTGTTCGAAGAAGCGCCCTGTGCAACCATGACTCCTGAATTGCGTGAAGCAATGGGTCAGGCAGCCGTCGCCGCAGCAGAGGCTGTCGATTACGAGGGTGCGGGAACCGTCGAATTTTTGCTTGCTCCTTCTGGTGAATTTTTCTTCCTTGAAATGAACACGAGAATCCAGGTTGAGCACCCGGTAACCGAATTGGTAACCGGCGTTGATTTGGTTCGTGAACAACTGCGTATTGCTGCGGGCGAGCCAATGTCGTGTGGGCCCCTTATGATGCGAGGACACGCAATTGAAGTGCGTCTTTACGCCGAGGATGCTGCCAATAATTTCCTTCCCGCCATTGGCCCTCTGGCCGTCTTTAGGCCTCCGGAAGGGCCCGGTGTACGCCTTGACACAGGGGTCCGTGAGGGCGACGAAGTGACGCCGAATTATGATCCAATGCTTGCCAAGCTCATCGTATGGGCCCCATCGAGGGATGAAGCTCTCCAGCGAATGCGAAGAGCGCTCGATGAATTCATTGTTTTGGGCACCACCACGAACATCCGTTTCTTGCGTGAATTGTGCGATGAAGCAGAAGTGATTTCCGGTCGAACTGACACAACCACAATCGATCGCCTTTGGCCTCATGGCTGGACTCCATCAGTACCGCGTTCCATTGAAGATGCAGCCCTCATGGCAGCGGCCGTTGGTGAAAGTGCCGGCCTTCACCGTACACAGCATCAAGCCTCAAAGGGTCCAGAAGGGCCAGCCAGCCCATTCTCCACGCTTAACAGGAGGTTCCCTTGATGCATCACCAATTCAAGAGCCCAGAAGGCCCAATTGAAGTGACAATTGCCAGGGACGGAGGCGTATGGCGTCTAGGCGACATCGAAGCCAACCCAATGGCGGATGGTCGTTTGCGAATGGTTGGACCTGATGGTTCGGTCAACTTCGCACATTTGGCCAAGGTGGGCGATGTATGGTGGGTTCACCATCAAGGTCACACGTTCAAACTCGAACGCATTGAACCGGGTGCGACTGACACCGATGACGGTGGTGGGTTAACCGCTCCTATGCCGGGCAAGGTGCTGCAGGTGCTGGTCGAAGTCGGCCAATCTGTTGAGGCTGGAACGACGTTGATGGTGTTGGAGGCGATGAAGATGGAACACCGAATTGTCGCAGCATCCGATGGAATTGTTACAGCTGTGCACTTCAATGCCGATGACCAGGTTGAGCAAGGTGTTGAGTTGTTGTCGCTTGAAGACTCATGAGTTCCACTTTCGCCAATCTCCAGATACAATCCGGTCATTCAACTCAGGTTCTTGCGCATAGAAATAGGACCACGCCCATACCATTTCACCGTTCACTTCAACGTGGATCAGCGTTCGGCGAAACAGTGAATCTTGAGACTGGAACCCATAGAACCCTTCCACTCTGTCTAGGGATTGAAGCGTCAGAAAGACTTCATCCATTTCATACAATTCCCCGTGAACCGTGCCGGTATCTGAACAGCGCATACCTGGATAATCGCCAAGATTGTACAGCGCTCCTTTGGTGGACGCCTTGATGCCTTGATTGGCAATGTGGTGGGTGATGGTGCTGTGCCGGCTTTGCCCTTTCATGAGCGTCCCATAGACGAACAGATGACGAACCGGATAGGAAGTGTCTGAATTTTCAATTGCGTTTTTTAAATCTTCAATTGGAAGTTTATGCCTCAAGAGGTTTCGTTGGATGAGGTCAACATACGATGAAGTGGGTGATACATAATCGGAAATCTTCTCTTGTGTGACCCGATACGTCATCGCTTCCACAGAGGAACCATCGGCCTTGACCACATTGACCATTGTCCGCCGATAGACGGTAGGATGGCCTTCCTTGCGATCCATATTGGCAAGAGCGTTTGCGTTAAGTGAAAACAACACTCCTGGGACGGTGTGACCGCACCCTGCGGGGGTCACATCGGCAGCCCCCCCTTCTCTTGAGCGTGAATGATAATGGAACGTCAATCGATGATCAGGCAACCAACATGGCTCCAACTCGGTCCTCCCTGACGGGTCAGCACTGCGCTGTTCACACCACTGCATCCAATCTTTTGTGTCCAAGTTTGACCCGTATCCAAAATACAAGACTCGCTCTTCTTCGCTCATGACCGAGCCATCAGTTCAACCCTATTTCAACCGAACCTTGCATTTTGGGAAAGGAAAGTCTGTGACCGTGCAACTGACGCCTCAGCAGTGGACCCTTCGACCAAGGATACCGTTCAGCCCCATTGGCAAGGCTCGAGGATGTCTTGTCCACCCATCAATGGTTGAAGCACTTCAGGGATGCGCACCCGTCCGTCTTCCAACTGGTTCTGTTCCATGATCGCTACGAGGGCTCGAGAGGTGGCGACAGCGGTTGAATTGAGCGTATGTGCGATGGGCTGGCCGGAATGACCCGGTTGACCGTACCTGATTTGAAGTCGGTTCGCTTGATAATCAGTGCAGTTCGAGCAGGATACAATCTCTTTGTATTGGTCTGCACCGGGGATCCAAGCCTCAAGGTCGTACTTTCTTGCTGCAACCGTGCCCATGTCACCTGTGCAGATGTTCACCACTTCGTAGTGCATGCCAAGTGCGTCCCACAAATCAATGCAGTTTTGCAACAATTCTTCTTGCAATTCCCACGACTGCTCAGGGCTTGCAATGATGATTTGTTCAATCTTAGTGAATTGATGAACCCGCCAAATGCCGAGGTCTGATTGTCCGTGAGATCCAACTTCACGTCGAAAGCACGGAGATACACCAACCATTCGTAATGGTAAATCGGCTTCTGGGATTGTTTCACCCATGAACATGGCCGTGAGCGGATGTTCCGCAGTTGCAATCATGTAGTACTTGTCCGGTTCAATCCCATACATGACGGTTTCAAAATCTGAAAGATCAGTCACGCCTTCGTAGGCCTCTCGATTCATCATCACTGGCGGTTGAACAAAGGTGTAGCCTCTTTGGCGAATGAAGTCCACTGCATACTGCTGTAGGGCGAATTCTAATCTGGCTAAATCGCCCTTAAGGAAGAAGAAGCGGCTCCCAACGATCTTCGCTGCACGCTTCAAGTCGACCCATTTATTCATCTCAATCAACTCGTTGTGAGTACGAGCATCAAAGGTGAATTCTGGTTTGACGCCATGAACGCTGTGCACTGTATTGCCAGTTTCATCAGCACCTTTTGGTACATCGTCATGAAGGATGTTTGGAATCCGCATTCGCAGTCGGTCGCGTTCTTCAACGGCTTCGTCAGTCTTGCGTTCGAGTTCAGAAATTTGAGCCCCAAGGTCTGCAACCTCTGCTAGAATGCGTTGAGCTGCGGCTTCGTCGCCAGATTTCTTTGCGGCTCCAATGCCACGTGCAGCAGCGTTTTTTGTCGCACGCAGTTGATTTGTCTCGTGTTGGAGGTTAATCCATGTCTGGTCCAGTTCAATCACACGGTCGATGTTGTCGTGTGGAATCCCTCGCTTGTCGTGATCCTTACGAATCACTTCAGGTGTTGTTCTAAACAGATTGATGTCGAGCATGTTGAATCACCTCAAATTGAAATTCCAAAGTCAAAGATGGCTGATCCAATGAAGATGTAGCCTCCAATCACGTAGCCTAAGATGGAACCGCCGTTCAGCAAAGGCAATCCTGCTTGAGCCCTTCCTCGTGCGACATAGGTCATCAATGCGAAGTAACCAACTAAACCTCCAATCAGTGTCGAGATGGCCACGGCAAACGCTCCACTTGAGTCCAACCATTGGGCGGCCGATAGAACCAACATGCCTGGGAAAATCACGTCGCCGAGTCCCATGAACATGGCATCCTTTCCTTTCTGTTTCTTGGGTGCGCCCTTGGAAGGTGTAGGAGCAGGTGCATCACGATCTTTCATCGATGAAGTTTCTTCAACGAAAGAGTAGCCTTTTTCTTGCGGTGCAACCAGAAGGATTGGCAATCGCAAATTGATCATGGTATCTGCCAGATCCAGCATGTGCTTGGATTTGTACACGGCCCACGCATCGTAAATTGCGGCTGCAATCATGAACACGATGATGAGGGTTGGGACAAACGCCACTCCGAGCATCACCACAACACCCGAACCAACCAGCACGCCAACCGTATTGACAACATACCATTCACTGTGCACATAGAGCAGCACCATGAGCACCAACGCTACGATGACACCGAGAATGAGAGGCACATCATAGAGTTGCAGGCCGCTGACGACGTCCATGTCCTCAGTGATGAGTCCAGAGTTGATTGTGGTTGATTCCGTGCTGTACAGCGCATGGAAGTGTGTTTGATTGCCCGTTGTGCTCGCAAACCAACCCGTTTCGAACCCTTCGTCAATGTCCAAACTGATTTTGTTGAGAAGGGATGTTGTCCAAAGCCAGTGGGCTTGGCTCTCGGTTGTGATCAACATGTCACTGTACCCTGAAAAATCTCGATCTGTCAGGCGCACTGATTGGATGGTTTCGCCAAACCCTTCGAGGTTCATGTTGGTTTGTTGGGTGAATTCCGTGTCCTGGGTCGCATTCCATTCAAACCCAATCACGTCACCGTTTTCTTCACCCAACAAGATCAATCCTTCTTGGTTTGAGGCAAGATCGTATGGAGTTGTGGACCAGGGAGAAGGCCCGAAGTCGGCTGAGCTCAACTTGCTTGTAGCGTTGTGCTGGAACAGAACCGTTGCCATGTTGTTGATTTCAGGCAGGTTTGGGTCAAAGGCAGGGGCAGTTTCTTCCAGCAAGATGACAGCCACCATGGTCGGGGTTGCGATCAGGACCTTGTCTTCGGCAATCACTTCGGTATGGAGGGTGCCTAGGTGGGCATCAAGTCCAACTGGAAGTCGCCACTTGGCCTGCGTCACCATGAGCCCAGGGTTTTCTTCGAATGTGTTGAAACGGTGGAGGAAGTTTCCTTCATCAACAATGTACATTGCATCGTTTGTATGGAATCCAACCATGCAACCAGTTCCGAGCGCTGCAAGGTAACCCGTGAACTCTTCTTCACCATCAACGGTGGTGGTTTGCATGCAGCTGTAGGAATCGATTGTTTCACCGGTTTCAGCGTTGACGTACCACACCCAAGCCCCATTGGCAAAAGTGAACACATCTTCATCCACGCTCACGTGAAGGGTAAACTCATCGCTGTGCGGGTAGCGAACATGTTGGTTGGTCCATGTTGGCTCTCCTTCCACCATTGAGTGGCCCTTGTAGAAACTGATGTTTTCACCCCAGGTGCCCTCGCCCCCAGTCACTTCACTCATGAAATGACCATCATAGCCGCTGTGGCCTATGTAGGCACTTTCGTATTCCGTGGTTGCTTCGATTTCATAGGGTTCTGAATCCAAATCGATCATCACCATGTGCGCCAAAGGCACAGTGGAATACATCAAAGCAAGGCACAACACGCCCATGATTCCGTATTTGATAATCCAGTCTTTCTTGTACTTTGCAAGGGCAAGAATGAACGCTGTAAAGATAAAAATCATCACCAATTCAAGCAAAATATACCGAACCTGAGTTGCTCCGGATTCACCGAAAGCATGCAATCCTGCAACATCGTACCACGGTCGAATGTAAAGTCCAATCACGATGGTGAGGATGAACATGCCCATCATGCCCAACATCGAGGTCATTTGTTCTCTCATCATGTGAAGCAGACTGTCTTCAGCACGAAGTTCAGCTTCGACGGCCTTGAACGCCTTGGACTCTTTGCCCGAGGCCTTTTTTCCACCGGACGAGGCCGTGTTGTCGTTGCTCATGCCCTATCGGAGCGTGCGTTCCCATATCAGCATGGTGATTCCATACGCCCCCTACGGGGGCGATACAACAGTGTTGATGTCGAAAGGCAAGAGGCTATTCACCAAGGGGCTATCCAACGACCGGAGGGGGCTTTTTTTGGACGATGTTCGAGCGTGGTTAGACAGCACGAAAAACAGAGGTATGGCCCTCGGTTTGAACCACACAAAGGCTGCACTGGACCGACTTAGCCTGCCTCATCAACCCGAGCACATCATCCACGTCGCAGGAAGCAACGGCAAAGGCACAGTTTGCGCCTTAATGGCTGGATCTTTGACGCTTTCTGGAGTTTCAAATCTGTTCTTTTCCTCCCCCCATCTCGTGAGGGTCGAAGAGCGCATACGCTTCAATGGGATTCCAGTTGATGCTCCCACGTTTAATCGAGCCGTGAGCAAGGTTCGTAGCGCTTCGAAGCAAGAACCAGAAATCCCTCTCACCTTCTTCGAAGTGACCTACCTTGTTGCGATGCAGTGTGCCAGCGATGCAGGTGTAGAGGTGCTGATTCTAGAAACTGGTCTTGGCGGAAGGAAAGACGCCACACGCTCAGGCCCGGCAACCATTTGCCTCGTGACATCCCTAAGCGCCGAACACAAGGATGTGCTTGGATCCTCTCTTCCTCTCATCGCCAAGGAAAAAGCAGCAATAGCCCGCCCTGGTGGACGATTGTTGATTCGTAAGCCAAGCGATGCTGCAGTGAAAGAGGCAATGCTCGAAGAAGCCAATATGGCCGGTCAACCTTCACTGGGCGAATCAAGAGTGCCGGCAAGAACTCAGTGGGTTGAGATTCCGGGTGAATCTTCTGTTCGTCAAGAAGCGATGATCTTGGCCGAGGCCTTGTTCACAGCCGTTGAATTGCCAAAGGAGCACCTTCAGTTGGCAAACAAAACGGTGCGGTGGCCAGCGCGCATGCAGCACCTTTCTGTTCAAGCAACTGGCCACCACCCCTACCTTTTGGATGCAGCTCACAACCCGTCAGGGTTGCAGCGCGTTTTGCCTGAGTTAGAACAGATCATTCAAGCAGCATGTGAGGGTGAGGAAGGCGGCTGGAGTCTTCTGTTTGGTACATCGCCACAGGATGATTTGGATGCATTTTGTGCCCCCTTACTCGATTTGTGCAAGCGACATCCTCCACACATGGTGGTGTTGAGTGAGCCTCAGGGCGGTCGGTATCCTGGCGTAGACAGTGATGTGTTAGCCCAATATCCATGGCAGTGCTCGGTTCAAGCCACGATCAAATTACCCAATGATGCCGTCCAGACCCTCCTCCAACATCCTGCATCGTCGGTTGGTTTAGTGGTCAGCCTTGGTTCGCTGTATTTACAGGGGAATCTCCTCGAAGCACTCGGCTTAGACGGTGATGGTCACCTGTCGCTGCTGGCGAAGGGATGATAGCACGCTGCTTGGTGTGCGGAGCGGTGAGCGAATGAGTGACAAGTGGGATCAGCGATTTATTGACCTCGCCTTCCATCTTTCTGGATGGAGCAAAGACCCCTCGACAAAGGTGGGTTGCGTGGTTGTTGGCGAAGACAGAGAGATTCGTTCAACTGGATTCAATGGCTTTCCACGTGGCATCAGCGACGACAACGAACGCCTGACAGACCGGGCAAAAAAATACCCACTGATTTGTCATGCTGAAGAAAACGCAATCATGCATGCTGCACGGATTGGTGTTTCGCTCAAAGGCAACACCGCCTTTGTCACATGGCCACCATGCTCGCGTTGCGCTCGTTCGCTGATTCAAGCTGGCATCCGGGAGGTCGTGTATCCCACACCACAAGAAATACCGGAGCGTTGGTTGGAAGATTTTGAGACTTCAAATGGCATGCTAAAGGAAGCAGGCGTTCTGGTTCGCACCGTAGACCCTCAACCTGAGTGAACCCAACCGAGGGTTTCATGCACCCTTACACGAAGGGAGTCCCATGAGAGGAGGGGTTGTCGCAGGCGGCCTCATCGTGCTCATGCTTCTTTCGGGGTGCGTAGCCCCGACGGTACCCCGCACCACTGTGAACGAAGAGGCACAAATCCCGGATGGAACCGAATGCAATGGAATGGTTCTTTTGTGTGACCGCACCTATGATGATGTCACATTCCCCGAAACGCACAATGCGTTTTCCACACATGAAGACGGGATTTACTATCCAGCGGCAAACCACCAGACTGGCCTTTTGGCCCAATGGAACGCTGGAATCCGTGCGTTCATGATTGACACGCACTACGAAGTTCTAGGTGACGAACGGGTCGAAACGGTCCGCCTTTGCCACGGTGACGATGATCGAGGGTTCAGCCCCTGTACGTATGGAACCGTCAACGCAGTGACCTGGCTTTCCCAACTCAACGCTCTCATGCAAGACGCACCGAACGATGTGGTGACCTTGTTGGTGGAAAATTATGTTCAAGCCGACCATCTAAAAGCAGTGATTGAACAGTCAGGGCTGTACGATTTGGTGTTTTATCACACCATGAATGAACCATGGCCCACCCTTGCAACCATGCTAGAAGACCGCACTCCACTGGTTGTGTTTTGGGAACAATCAGCAGATCCTGCACATCCTTGGGTGCATGATTTCTTGACCCACAGTTGGACCACAAATTTTGCTGAAGAGAACACTGAAGACATGAACTGCGATCCACTTCGTGGCGATCCAGAACAAGAGGTCTATCACATGAACAACTGGCTCCGGGGTCCACTCGGTCTTTCGGATCCGGGCAGAGGGGATGAGGCAAACAACGTTGACTTCTTGGTTGAGCGAGCCACTGAGTGCTGGATTCAGCATGGAAAGCGTCCGACCTTCATCGCTGTTGACTGGTGGGAAGATGGCGATGTTGTCGCCGCTTCGGTTGCCATCAATGCCTTAGAATCGCCAAATTAAGCCCAGAATCTACGGGTTCGTGCGTATTCAATCTCTGCATTATGAATCGCTTCAAGCAGACCTTCTGTGTTGTTGCGTTGAGTCCGTCTCAACAGGCGCTGGGCGGTTGCTTCACCAACCCCTCGCCCCATCAAGCACAAGACAGCCTCGTAGCCTCTGCTTTGAACCAAGTCGGCGTTTTTCATCATCCGCCCCTGGTCCTTTTCATCTTCAGACGCCACCCATCCTTCGAGCATCGCTTGCATCCCCTCACGAGCGCAAGCTAACATGGTGCCCGAACACTTTGTGCACTTTTTGATGCCATCGATTTCCTTGAAACGAGCGACTCTGAACCGTCGAACATTTTTACAGCGAAGGCAACATAATACCGCACGTTCATTGACCAGGCGGGTTCGTAACTTCTCACGGACTGCAGCGTTATCCCAATTCGGGAGAAGCAAGTCGCGACTCGAGCGGTTTGAGACACCCATCGGCCCAGTAGGCGAAATTTCGATTTCGATCAAACCTGATTGGATGGCGTGCAAGACATCTCTTGCACCAAGCACATCCATTCGCTCGTGGAACAACTTGTCGAGCACCTCCTCCATCACCACCGTGCCACGGTACTTACGCAGCAATGCTTGGAGGTTGATTTTCCGTGGATCGACCCCATGGCGAAGAATACCGAATGTTTTGGCGACCTGTGCAAAACGCCAACGCACCTGCCTTGAATTTGGTAACGTCACGCTCAGCAATCCCTGCAAGGCATCAGGTGGAGTTTCAGTGAGCCAACCAACGATATGGTCGGCGTGAATTTCACCAGTTTGAAGACTGATTCGAGTTGGTTCATTGACCAATCGGCCCCATTTTCCAGTTTTGGTTGAAGCCATGGCCATGAGAAAGTGTCCAATCGCTTCGTTGATTCTTGAGCCATGGCAGGAATTGATGACGATAGCGTCCTCTCGTTCCTCAATGGTGATTTTTCGATCCGTAGCCAAAACACCGGTCACCTCGAGGTGATTGGTGATGGTTTCAGCAAGCAAGCCGAGGGCTTCGTCGTCGATTGGATGTTCTTTGAGTGTTGAGGAACGGTCCGCGAAGATGCCGTTCACATCAACAACATCTGATTCAGAATCTGGAGGTGTCTCGTAGGCACCTATGTCCATTGCCACCAAACCTCGTAGCCTTCCAATGTCGCGAGCGATCGCCTTGGGCACTGGAGGCAATTCACCAACCCACTGCGGTGCATTTGCTTGATCAGAGACAGGGGTCACAAGCAATTCTGATTGCTCAGGGTCAGCATCGATGATCATCCATGTGCGGCCGGCCATGACAAATTGCCTTCGATGGCCGTCATCGTCTTCACCGCTGTCGTTGAGTGAAAGGACGAACGCTTCGTCGACGTTGCCTAAACTCCTCCGAGTTACGGCGTCGCGAACGCGATAGGATTGCTTGTCGGGAATCATGGACAGGTGATTGCTCACCCATTGTCGTGTACGGCCTGCGGTGGAAAACCAGCCCTTGGCAAACAGTGCAGGAACGGGGACCTGCAAGCTCTTGAGGTCGTTTGAGATTTCTTCATCGGGAACATTGTACCTTGGGCGTTCCTCGGGGAGTTTGAGTTTCTTTGCAGCAGCCTCAGCTTGTGCAAGGGCGTAGACTTTCGCAGGCCAACGGTACCACGGTACTTCCTTTGGATCGGGTGTATGGCGGATGATCCAACTGTCTGCAAGCACCTTGAGGATGGCTTCAGTGTCATGGCGCACCCATCCTTCGAATTGACTTGCGTTACCAATGATTTCAGTGGCAGTGTCGATGGGAACGGCGTTGTGTGAATGAGCCATGAGCACAAGCTGGTTCGCCACAACTGCTTTTGGGCGTTGACGCCATTGAACCGGCTCGATTTCGCCAAACATTGCCTTTCGGGCCACAACGGCACCCTCTGCGATCTCATCGGCGTCCCATGCCAAGAGATGGCCCCTACCAACCCCGCCAAGCCTGTGGTCGGCCCGTCCAACCCGCTGGAGCATGCGATCAACAGAACGTGGGCTTTTCACTTGGACAATGCGTTGAATTTTGCCGACGTCAATACCTAATTCGAGGCTCGAGGTGCAGACAAGTCCTGCTAATTCTCCGGCCCTCAACCTGTCTTCCATATCTTGGCGGGTGTCCGTAGCCAGTGACCCATGGTGAACTCCTATTTGCACGTCTGGTGCCATGCTTTGTAATCGATTGGCGATGGTTTCGGCATCGTTTCTGCTGTTGACAAACACCAAGCATGGAGGCTCGGTTCTCAACACCTCGATGAGACGGCGAAAACTTGCGTGAACCCTTGGTGTAACGCCCATTTCGATTCCTCCGACTTCATCCTCTGCCAGTGGTTGTGCGCATTCAACTGTCAAATCTGTGCTGCGTTCACCCATTGCAATGATTGCTTCCCCACGGCCAGGAGAAAGCCACTGTGCGACTTCTTCAGGGTTCCCTACGGTGGCTGATAATCCGATGCGTTGAACACGATGTCCAGACAACGCCTCTAAGCGCGCTAAACCAAGCGATAATTGCCAGCCACGTTCACTTGCCGCCAAATCGTGAACTTCGTCGACGATGACTGCGCGTACGCTTTTCAGAAGTTTTCTCAGGTTTTTTCCAGTGAACATCAACTGAAACGTTTCAGGAGTGGTGACAAGCAAGTGCGGGGGTTTTCTGGTTTGTCTTGTTCGTTCGCTCTGAGTTGTATCCCCGTGCCTCAAGCCAACCTTGAGCCCGACAGCGCTCGAGATTTCCTCAAGCCTGCGATCCACGTCTCGATTGAGAGCTCGCAAGGGCGTGATGTAGAGGATTGCAAGGGGTTCCCACTCTTCAGTCAGGCATCGATGGAGCACAGGGAGTACAGCGCTGAGGGTCTTTCCAGATCCCGTGGGGGCGATGATGATTCGGTCTTCACCGGCGCATAGGGAAGGAAGAGCCTCAGTTTGAACGGGCGTTGGTTTCCAGCCGCGTTCGTTCAGTGATGCCGCTAAACGATCATCAAGGATTGAAAACGCGCCAGACATAGTCTCCCCACCCTCTTCGAGTGGTCCTCATGCCGACCTCTTTTGAGGATTTGCAGTGCTTCAGAGCATCAGATGACTGGAAAAATCGGATGATGTTCAATCAATCGTCATCGTATTCATCTTCGTCATCATCTTCATCCTCGTCCCAGTCTTCTTCCTCATCAAAGAGGCCACCACTGTGATCGATGGTTGTACGTGAAGCGATGGTTGCAACGCCAATGAGCACGAGAATTGATGTAACGATGAAAATCCAAGCAAGTGGGTTTTCACGAGGTGAATCAAACCAGCCGAGGTACTTTGGATAAGCAAGATCGACAGAATGCTCTGCGCTGTTGTCATCATCGTTCACCTCGATAATGAGGTTGTCACGGTCGACAACAACTCGGATTCGGTCGACATCTTCTGCATTCCATGTCGTGTCCACATCAATGATTTCATTGGAATCGATACCAGACAGTGTGATTTCATCAAATGGTTTCTCTGCATCGCCTGCATAGAAACTGACCTTGAACGAACGGTTTGTATCGCCGCCTGTATTGACGATTTGTGCATTCACCTTGACTGCTGAACCCGGTGCGACGTGGTCGTCAGACAAATCGATGGACCGAACACGCAGTTCAGGTCCAACGGCGCCGAGCCGAATCCATTGTCGTTCAAAGTCCGTATCGTCAACCGCAAGTTCTGGAACCGGGCTGGCTTCAGAATTGGAGACAACAGGGAACTGGTTCCCTGCGGCGTCATAGCCTGTGACATAGAAGCCAACGAAATCACCAGCTTGCGGTGTTATCCGTCCATCGTCGGTCAAATCAACGGCTCCAGTCCAGATCACATTTTGACCGTCTTGTTGCATGCCGAGGAGCGTCGAACCAGCACCTATGGTGACGGTCCGTGTTGCATCCCGCATGACCCAGTGGACCATTTGCCGCGACCCAGTCAAATCAGCATCTTCAGTGCCATGGAATTCGACTGGAACAAAAGTGAGATCGTTATTTGCGGAAATATCGATGACATTGAGCGGGCTGGTGCGCTTTACGACACGTGGTGCCGCATCATCAACAATCACTTGCAATGTGGTTGAGACCAAGGTCCCGGTCATGTCTTCTCCACGGCCTGGAATGTTGGTGATGGAAATCAAACATGTTCGGGTTGGAGAGGATTGAAGCGTGGTTGCCGAGGAGAGTGGTACTTCGACTGAGTAATGACCTTGTTCGGTCAATGAGCCATCGCTCCACATCTTTTCTCCATCAAACACTTCGACAAGAATACCCACGTCTCTTGGCGCAGGAACGCTGCTGCCTTCATAGACAACGGTTCCTGTGAAGGCTAGACGGTCATCCTTGCGGACCCGGCTGCCATCTGCGACTTGGCCGGTGCGTGGCTCACTGATGTCTTCAACGAGGTAATCGCTTGGAGCGAGCATGAGGTCGTTCTCAACTCGGAAGGTGTGTTCCAAAAGCAGGATACGGTCTTCATACTCAGAACCACGCTCTTTGTAGATCAACGCCACATCGCCCATCTCTTCATCAGGCCAATCCCAGCCGATTTCAAAGTGGAACGTCAATTGAATCCACGGTAGGCCAGAATCATTTGTTGTTTGGTGCATCGTGCTGGTGGACATGAGGGTAATGAACTCGCTTTCCGACCAGAACGTATCGTTCATCCCGGAGTATGAGATGCGTTGAGCGTCTCTCAATGGGTTTGGCCCCTCAAAGTCAAAGACGAGTGAAATATGCTCGAAATCGATGGCCGTGTTGGCATCAATGAATCCGAGGGTAATGACTTGTTCCATGCCTGCAAAAATAGGGGCATTGTCGTCATGTCCAACCCATTCGAGTCCGGTGAACACCGCAGAGGAATCCTTCCGGGTTCGGAAGGTTGCGTCGTCATGCTCAAATCCATGTTCGGATTCAAAAGTGAAGATTTCATCATCGTCGCCAACCATTGAGTAAAACAGAGGGTTTCCTGCCTCATCGCCACCTTGCCAATAGTATGAGACACGACCCATATTGGGGTTTCGAGAGTGATCGATGGTTGTGATGAACCACTTATTCTTCGCTTCAGTTGTGTTGTGCACGCTCTTTGTTGCGTATTCTTCTAGATCGGCTTCACCATTTCTGTTGCTGTCATGGTCTGCTTCGACCCAATACATGAGATCAAGCGTCATCGGGTGACCAACATCATCGTTGACCATGATCTTGATTTCTTGCTGCGAACTTGCTGCTTCATAGCCGTCATCAAGCGGAGCGATGGCCATTCGCTCGGGAGCTGTTGCATCGACCTTGTAGGTTCGTTGCCAGTCGGAGTTCGAGGCCATAACGTGAGTTGGATCACGCTCGTTGTAGGTCTGAACCTCGTAGGTGAGGCCGTCAGGTACATCGATGGCTGGCAGGTCAATGCCGATGAAGAAGGTTCCATTGTTGTTGGTTGTGTCTCTGGCGGTGCTCTCCACCCAACCGTTGCGAGAAATTCGCACGTCAAAGGCACTGTCCTTTGGAGCATCTTCGGTGTCGTGGAACCACATGGCTCCTTGGAAGTAGAGGGTTTCCCCTGCTGCAACCCAAGAGTTGTCTGGGACATCATCCATGGTCAATCTCCCATCGTTGTCACGGACCTTGAGCCAACCGAGGCCAAAGCTGCGGTTGACTTCCATTGTGTCATCGCTCAACAAATCAAGCGGTGAATAGCCAGCAGAGCCGCTGTTGTCCAAGCACCCTGTCTTGAATCGAACTCCACTTTGATCAGGGAATTCTGAAGTCACATGGAAAATCCAGTGAATCTCAAGAATACCATTGTTTTCAGCAGACCATGAACTTGCGTCCATTTCGATGTAGTCTTCTGGATCATTTGGATCGGGGAACACGTCACCGTTCTGCCAAGTCATCGTTGGGTTTTTGGCAATGGATTTAGTTTGCAAGGTCAAGGTTGCTTCTGACATGCTTGTAGCGTCTTCACCGATGATGTGTCGGGTCACAACTTCGTAAGGCTGCAGCCGCTCATGGAGAATTTCACCTACAGGGATCTGGATGTCGAGGTTGATCGTGTTCACGGTGTAGGTGACTGAGAACGACTGCATTTCGAGAACGCCTGATGACGAGGAGACCAAACCAATAGAGAGGTTAGCAATGCCCGCACCGGTGTCTGGAATACGGTCGTTGAGGCACTTCAGGAGGTTATTGACGCCTCCTGATACGGTAAGGTGGGTGACGGTAATCGGTCCCATCAATGCACCATTGCTGGCTGGCATTTTCCAACAGGTGGGTGTTGTCCACTCGGAAGGTTTGTTGGGATCAAGGAGGCCACCGATTTCGATTCCAGCCTCTTCTGGAGCATCTGCGTGTTGAGCAACGATGATGTTTGAAATCGAAGGTGTGCTCTGTGAATTTGAGGATGATAATTCAACCCTCAAGCACATGTAATAGCCTGTCGGACTCAATGACTTGGTTTGACCAGATTGAGCTGTGGTCCAAGTTTGCACACCGGTGCTGCCCGAAGTGCAGGTGGATGAGGATGAGTAGCCATAATTGACACGAATCGAGGTTCCTGATGGTGTGGTGGAGTTCCATGTTAAGGTTGCAGCAACCGTAGTTTGTGTTCCGCTACCGACGTATTGGTTGACGTACATGTAGGCAGAACTCACGTACGAGGTGGTGTATTCAACACCAATGCCGTCCAGAATTGGGGTCGCAGAAGCCGTCCCATTCAGCGTTGCTCGCCAAAGCAGGCTGTTGCTCGGGCTTGAGAAGATGACCGTTTGTCCAGCATTGACATTGCGCCAGGTTGTACCACCGTCATTCGACAAATCAACACTGATGCTTGTCCCTGATGGCAGGTAGCCTAGGATACTCTTCACTTCGTATTCTGAGATTGGTTTTGAAATTGAAATGGCCGTTCCAACGATAAGGTTCGAAGTTGAAGTTGGTGTGCGTGCATCGAACAGAGCTCCATCACCATGATGGTAGATCTTGTGACGAGATGAACTTGGACAGTACGCAGTGCTGTAGTACGAACAGGAAAAACTAAGTTTTCCTTCATCCGCTTCAACAAGACCGTAGTGTCCACCTTCTGTGATTGGTTTGACACCCATGTGTTCGATGAAGTTGCCGTTGAAGGTAAAGTAGTGATGGTAGCTGTCGTAGTTGTAGCCTGAACCGCTCTTGTAGGATTGATCGTATTCGTTGTAGATGATGGTCGGATAGTTGACGACAAGTCCAGCACCGTATTGAGTCGGAATGGTCGATGTTGATCCAAGCGTCCACGTCCCATTGACTGAACTCGGCGTGTTTTTGTTGACCTCGTTCAGGTAGTGTGCCTGTGCCTGATAACTGTAGGTTGAAACCCACATCTTTCCTGTTGATTCATCGATGTCAACTCCGGTGACATAGTTCGGGCTGAACGACCAAGATTGCTCACATTTCCACTGCATGGAACTTGAAACGGACCATTTGGTGAGGTAGTAGTACGAATCGTGAGCCGTGTAGACATTGTTTCCATCAACGACGGCGTCGCTCATCTTGTAGTATTGGCTTGAACTGCATCCGTTGGTGTTGATGCTCGCTGTACCGATGTATGCTCCAGTTGTAGCGTTGATTCGTAGGATGGTTGGCAATTGATACAATCCAGAGGAGGTGTAGCGCATGACGTGGTACTCGTCATCAATCATTACGACAACGCCGATGTAATTCCAACTAGCAGTGGTGCTGACGCTCATCTGTGGGAACACCTTGGTGAGTCCTGTGTAGCCTTGGTCGCCGTTGGCCATGAACTGGCCTGTTGTGTTTTGCACTGCCGACCCCTTCGATTGGATTTGCTGAGTGCGGCCAAGGTCGATCCCGCTATCGGTTGGGTTCCCTCTCAGTTCCATTTCTTGGGAATCAACGTTGACGTTTTGACGGCTGCCAGATGTGAATGGCGAAGGAGGTGAACCCGACCATGCACCATCACCAGATCCACCAAAATGGGCGTTTGTGGTGAAGTTGGTGTATGTGGTTCGGCTGGCGTCCCCTCGAAGCTTGAACTCAGCGGACGTCACCTCGGCGCCGAATGGAATCGACAAGTCTCCGGCGCTTCCATTTCCACTGCCGGAAAAGGTGTGGGTGTAGGAGGTGGTACCGTTTTGAAACTGTGTTTCAGTGGTCGCTCCAGCGGCGATAGGAGCCATCAGAGAAGTGAGGAATATAAGGGTAAGAAAGATTGCTTTTCGCATGAAAATCACCGTGTGTCCCTCAATGGGCCTTCGGCCCACCGAAGCCAAAGCATTTCAACTTCTCCCCGGACCGTCACATTGACAAAATAGACGCGCCAATGACGACTGTTTTCCCATGGCCCTCGAAGATTATGTTCGATTTGTGGTGTCTTGGTTTGACATCCAATTCTTGCCCTTATGAAAGGAAGCCTCAAGAAGTTGTTCGGATTCTTACCAAACGGGGCGAAGCATGGTTACCGGTTTTATTTCTAGATGGTGGGCCGGCCAACACGGTAAGCAACTCGGGTATGCAGCGACAGCATCGGGGGCAACCGGACTGTTGTTTCTCATGGCTGTCACCCATCTTTTGTTTTTGCAGGGCGACCCTTCTTGGAAAGACTACACAGGGCATGCTATTGGTCTTGCAGCGGTATCAAGCGTCCTCTTTTTGATCATCATACCGGAATTTCTTACGCTCCGCGGTCATGCATTGTTGCTTGAGGAATTGAAAGAGCTCGACTCCACTTCCGAAATCCGTCGAAGAAAGGAAGAGGGAAACGAATCTGCTGACGCCCTAGGTGCTGGCCACGCAGCCTCATGGACGGCATTCCTTGAAAGCAAGGGACTCCGACGGTGAGGCAGAGGGGAACACGTTTGTCGAGCCACGTACCGCATGACCCATTGTATTCTCTTCTTAGAGAGATGGTCCTTGCCGCCGGTATGATTGGCATCTTGGTGCTGGGTCTTTACGCCCACACTGGTTCAATGCCGCCTTTGGTTGTCGTTGAATCCTCTTCAATGATTCATGAAGAAAACGGTGAGGTCGGTAGCATTGATGCAGGGGATTTGGTCCTTGTTCACCGTCAACCGATGGAGACCGTGATCACCTTTGCTGAAGCATCAAATCCATCGCATCCCAATTTCGGCTATGAGCAGCATGGTATGGCGGGCGATGTCATCATTTACGACAAAAACGGTGAAGGCGGTACACCTATTATTCATCGGGCAATCCTTGAAGTCGTTGCCCATACCACTCAAACGCCCAACAGAAGTGTGGCTCAAGACGCTCCATCAAATGAGCACTGCCCTGATGGCGGTAGCTTTGATGATGCTCTTTTGGATGAAGATGGCCAAATCGGGACCTGCATCATGACCTGGAATGTACCAGGTACAAATGTCGTCAATGCAACAACCATCTCTCTTGCTTTCGATGGTGATGAAGCCGGTTATTACGACTGCAAACGCCTCGCACACGCCAACGTCGAGCCTTATCTTGTCGTATGGAATTGGACGCCTTCCCAAGAAGGGATGTTAACTCTGGGCGATAACAACCACTGTTCTGTTGACCAAGGATCAAGCGCAGTGAACGGATCAGTTGGCGTTCATAGCGCCTCAGGGGTGGTCAAACCCGTTCGTGATTCATGGCTCATCGGCGTCGCTGGTGGAGAATTGCCTTGGTTGGGTACGGTAAAACTCGCGCTCAACACGGCTCCGGGATCGCCGGGCACGGTCTATGTTCCAAATTCATCCTATCTTGCTTTGTTCGTGCTTGTGACCGCAGTTCTTGCAGCACCGCTTGTGCTGGAACCAGTTCTCAGACGGCTTGTTGTTGGGGCGCCAGAATTGAAATTGGCTGAAGATGAGTTAGAAGAGGAATAATCAGTGGCTGAGTGCCTCATCCAAATCCAATTCGCCTCGAGCCACGGCCAACGCCATATCTGCTGAGATGGTTTTCCGCCCATTGCTTCGTTTCCGGCTTTGGCGTTGAATTTCCTTCAGTTCCCCCTCGCTTGGTGTAATGTTTCGTTGCTCCCAAACCCTCCGGCCGCGAATCATCGCAATTCGAATGGCGGAAATGACGTGATTATGGCGCAGCAATCCCCTTGATGTTCTCGCTTCGTCGACCTGTTCAATCAGCAGACTTGATGCAATACATTCGTTGATGATTTGGTCGCGCAAGAGCGGTGCTCCATCGCCAATCCGTACTCTGCTTTGTTGATGCTTGACCGCTGATTTGATGCTTTCAATGTGTGCAGTCACTTTGTCGATTGATTCCAATTGGGACATGCCCAAGACGACACCATCCCCCATCCATGCAATGCCAGGCCGAGGCCCTGGGTCAATACCAAACGTCAATTCATGAATTTGATGGACTCCCCGTAGGTGAAGCAATGCTCTTTGGATGGCTCCCTCGATGTCTTCTAAAGATGCTGCTACAGGCCAGCCTTGGTCCTCTTTACCAACGATTTCCACATCGCTTGCTATCCAAACGGTTTCTGCGTGGGAAAGAGGTGCGTCATGGTCAAGCAAATCGAACTTGAGGTTTTGGCGCTTAAGCGCCTGCATCAATCTGAACGCCAATCGGAAGTCCATGGTCCGCACTGCAAGCCTTGCCACGAGGGAGAATCATCGGGGGAGGTTGAAGGAAGTTTGTATGGCTCGCCTCGTTTCACCGGGGTTGGATTTAGAATTTTTTTGGGGATCTCAGCCGAAGTTATCAAGAACGATTGACATGGATGAACATCTGTGTCAAGCCAATATGAGCGGGAGTTGCGCCAAGTTCTTGCCGGGGTTCCATCGGGTGTTGAAGGCGTTATTCGTTCATGCAGTCCAATTGAAAAAGAGCGGATGAGGCTGGTTCTTCATCGACCCTTTTTGGTTGTGCGTGCCGCAGGTTCTGGTATGGAAGGTACGGGGGATCTCCTTGCTTTGCGCGGGGATTTATGTTTTCCAATCGAAGTCAAAAGCACGAAAGCGGATAAGTTGTACCTCTCAGGGCGCACAAAAGATCAGTACGATGCGATGGTGAATGAAGGCGAGCGATGCCATCTCATGCCCCTCTACGCACACCGGCTAAAGGGTGTGCGCGGCGACTCATGGCGCATCTTCAGGGTTGAAACCTCCAACTTATCAGGACGGTTACGCCAGTTGGAAAAATGGATTCCAGCCTTCCCGAAGACTCGAAACGGCTCCAATTATCTCAATTGGGAGGATGGTATGCCGTTGAATCAACTGATTGCGTTGCTCTGTTCGACAGCGGGGGCAGAAGCGGCCAGTCTTGCTGGATTGACGGCTCGTTCGTCAACCGTATCACCAAGCGCGCTTCCTGATACTGCATCAGATGTCCCTCAACCTTCTGCCCTTTCACCCGTTCTTCGTGGGCGTACGCAAACCAATGTTTTGGCAGAGTTAGCTCGTAGACGGTCTTAATTCGATCAAAGATACGGTACAGCAATGATGAAAATCAGCATCATGAGCAGTGCAAGTGAGGAAAAACTCGAGGCCTTACTCGAAATATGATCAATCCACATGGGGTGTATATCCCATAATTTTGTTTTCTTTCCGAGCCTTTTGACCGCTGAAAGCGTTCCATGGAGGGTGTCCTTGAACAGATGACCTCCATCGAAAGGTACCATGGGGATCAAATTAGTGAATCCGAGGAGGATGTTGACCCACATCAGCCAGAAAAAGAAGTTGATGAAGAACAACAGTCCGCTGATGCCAATCACTGCGCCAAGCCCTTCATCTGCGGTTGTCAGCATGGCTTCTTCCATTGGGTACATCGAAACGCCTTGGAGTTTGAACGGTACAACCATCAGGGTCAATATGTGGATTGGAGCATAAATGGATTTGACCAATGTCCCCCCCTCAAAGCGAGGTGAGAAGGGGCCGGCTAAGCGATCGATGCCCTGCGTCCCCTCACTCAAGCCTTCAACACCCAAAAACGGATCTCCAGGCTGAATGTCACGTGCATCTAAATTGGCTTCGGACCAACCCATATTTTCGTGATAGAGGTACTTGTCAGCAAAAACAATCGTCAACTGTTCTTCTTCGCCATTGGCGTGGATGACGTCCATTGTGACGGTGTCGTTGGCTCGATAGAGTTGCATTTGATCTCTGAAACCATCCATTCCAATGACCTCTGTTCCGTTGATGGCGGTGATGATGTCCCAAGGTTCCATGCCAGCTTTCTCAGCTTCACCATCAACGATGATTGAACGTGCGTGTGGGTGAGGGGTTGTCGAGATGGCTTGCCCTGCCAATCCACCGAGCATGAGGAGGCAAACAAAGGCAGCAAAGAGGTTGGTTGCGGGACCTGCAGCAAACATGCGCATGCGTTCCCTCCGAGGTGCTCGTTGCAGTTCCTCGTACTGCGGTTCAGCAAAGGCGCCAAGCGGTAAAGGGCCGAGTTGCAGCAATCCAAAGGCTCGAATGCGCATGCCATGAGCTCGGGCCAGCAAACCATGTCCAAATTCATGAATGACTAGGGCTACAATGAAGGCCATTGCCCCCCATCCAAGAGGGATCATTGGGTTGATGCCGGGTATGGCGACAAGTTCACTCGCAGTTGGCGGGGCTGTTGTTGGAGGTGATAACAGGGCGCCAACGAAGGCAAGACCCATCAGTAACCCGACAAGAAGCATCGACCCCACGCACAGCCACAAGGCCACTTCCCCGTAGATTCTCCAGAACTTCCTCGGTTTGGAAATCGTTTCCAGTGCCTTCAGACCATAGGTTCCTCGCACCATCAATACAAATCCGAACACACGGCTTGCGTTCCATTTGTCGAGGGTGCCATTTCGTTCCCAAGCACGCAGAAGAATGTACCACAACAACACAAGGAGCAGCAAGAGTCGCCAATCGGCTTCAACCGACCCCCACGCTCCATCCATGGTAAGGCCAAGATGTCTTCTGCCTTCAACCTTAAGCGAAATGGCTTGACGGTTGATGAACAAAGTTGAATATGGTTAGAGTTAACCATCGAGCATGGTGTCCCACAAGTTTGCCCTTGAGGCTTGGTGCGAAGAGACATGGGGTCAAACTCCGGTCGATATCTCTGAGTGGGCAGCCCATGATGATGTGCTTCAAGTCTTCATCAAACTCAATCGCGGAGTTCTCATCGCTGATTTCGCCATGGATGTTGACGGCAAATTGCAATGTGAAGAGCACCTCCACATCCCCCAAGATCGATGGAACCCAGGATCAATTCAAGCCCATAGGACAAGCGAGGGCAGGGTAAGATTCCGCCATCGTTCGTCTGAAATCGTTCTTTCAGCACGGCTTCGAGCACCCGAATGGGGCCAAGCATTGCTCGAACAATGGCTTATCGACCAGCGAGGAGAGGCATTGAAGCCGAAAGACCGCAGTCAACGGTTGAGCAGCATCAATCGAAGCAAGTTGAGCATCGAAAGAAACCTCAATCAAGCACGGCTCACCCATGCAAAATCTGAACTTGAACTGACTCAAGAACGCTTGATGTCTGCAGAGCGTGGTCTGAACTCATCGCGCAGGGCCATCGAAGAAGAATGATCAACTCAAACGAACTTTGTAGCGATCCCTTCCACCTGCATACAGTGTGATGCTTCCAGTGGATGAGACGCAAATCGCTACTCCATCAGTCAGCTGTGAAATGGCGCGAGCGGCGAGGTGACGTCCACCTTCTCCTGCTTTTGTGGTCACGCCTGCAGGGACCTGAATGTAACGACCCGCATCGCTTGCTACGCCCTCTTTATTGAACAAAATCGCACCGTCAAGCCAGGCGAATTCAGCGAGGGTTTCATGGTTCGCTTCATCAAGAATCGTGCGCTTTTCCGCTGGATGTCCTTTGAACGGGTTCAACACAAGCGCCGTCGAGTGTTTACGAAGTGAAGGCAGGGCGCCAATTGCAAACAAAGCGCCAACAGCATGCCCCTCTCTGCCCCTCCCACCAAGATGGCGAGCCAACTTCATCAATTGTGTCAACACCTCGAGGTCGATGTTGAATTCTTGAGCAAGGTTCGCGAAGCGGTTGGTGTTGAGCATCGTTGTATCGATTGCCATAACGCCGTCAATTGGTTCTGCCAACACCACCAGCAGCCGTTCACCACGTGACAATCGGCCTTCACCGATGGCTTGTAGGACAAGATCATGCATCTGGTTGAGAACGCCAAGGCCTTGAGCGGTCAGGCTTTCTTCGAGCAGGCTGCATTCGATGCCGGCCTCAATTAATGTTTCAGCCACTCGGTTTTGACTTGTAAGGACGGTGAGCGGCATGTCGTTTGGAAGAACTTCTGCCACAAGGCGAACTTTCCGTGCGTTGCTTGCCATCATCAACACGGCGTTGAACGGTTTTCTGTCGCCGGCAAGGGTGCTGCTGACCATCGCCGCAAGGTCGACCATGGTTTCACATCACGCAGTGGTTGTGTCAATGCCTGGCAGTTGGTCTTCAGTTTCCCTGTAGACGGTGCGCATGTTGGAGATGAAATTGCGTTCTTTGACAACAATGGTGTACTCGTTGATGCCGGGATCTTCCTCACCATCCAAGAGGTTGAGAATAATTTCGAGGGTAAGGCGAGCACCTTCTCTGTGTGGGTAAGCGAAGATGCCCATTGATAGAGGTGGGGATACCACTGACCGCACATCCATTTCAGCGAGTGTTGCAAACAAGTTCGCATAGGTCTCGGGAAGCAATGTTCGTCGCGCTTCATCTTGGTTTGGTCTTCGGCAATCGGGGCCAACGGCGTGGATGATGTGTTTGAAGTTGGCAGCCAAGGCGTAGGGTTCTGTAACGACGTTCTTGGTCACAGCGCATGGAGGTGCGTTGATTTTACGCATTTCAAGGCAAATGTTTCGTGTCACGTCAGTCAATTCTTGCCCTGCTTTTTTGTGAATGAGTGCGTCAAGACCTTCACGTCCTGAGAGTCGATTGTTTGCTGGTGTAATCAGGACATCACCGCTGTGATTCCACACTTCGCCACCAACAACCCGTAGCACGCCCCATTTGCAGGTTCGGGCCATGTAAAGTTCTGCCATCATGCTAAGCAAGAGGGGCCACTCTACTTATCAAGTTCGCAATCCAAGCATGAAAACCCGTGTTCTAGGGTTTTTTTTGAAAGCCAAAATCCAATTTCCTTATCCTTCCGTTTCAGGCTTCGATAGGCACTAAGGCGGTATTGCTAAACCCTACTTACTTTAGCAGCCGATGATGATGAAGTCGAGGCTCACGGCATTCACGTTCGTCATCCTGTTGCTTTTTTCATCAATGTTGACGGTGATGGTGCCACATCACCAGAACCCACTCCACATCGAGGAATCAGCACCAGAACGGCTGGAAGAGGTCTTTCTGGGCTTCACTGCTGAATCAGAATCCAGTGTGTGGAACCAAACCAATTGGCCACAAATTGCGGTGCCGGGCGGCTTTGATTTCCTCTCAGTTTACGATTACAGCGACGTTGGAGTTTTGATCAACAACAATTCTGAGGCGAGCAGAACCATTGGTTCAGCCTTCATCGCAGCAAGAAACATCAGCATGGAACGGGTCTTCATTTTCAATAACTCAAGCGCTCCAACAAAAGAAACAATCAATCGCGACCAGTTTACGGATTTCTTCGCAGAACCCTTTCTTGAAATGGTTCAAAACCGACCAAACGCTTCGAGCATCAACTACCTCGTTACGACAAAAGGCATGCCACTGAGGGTGAGTGGTGGCAACAACAAGGCCAGCTTTGATCAAGAATTGTCCTTGCTCGGTGGTCAATACAACAGCAGCGTAGGTGGGGATTATTGGGTCGATCACGCCTACGGGCCCCTTGCTGGAAAGCAAATGCAGGCGTTTGACCGTGAAACACAGGGATTCTATCTCGTGACTCGGCTGACAGGTTACACAGTAGAGACTGCACTTGGGCTGATTGAAAAGGCCAACAACAGCCTTGGCACTCGTGGCGTTTTCGCCCTTGACCTCGCAACCAATCGAAACGGTTCGGGCTACAAGTTTTGGAACGATGATTTGTACACGGCCAACACCACCCTCAACTCAACGATGGGCCTTCCAACTTCTTTTGATGAAACATCGGTTTTCTTGACCAACATCAGTAACGTCATGGGGTATGCCTCATGGGGCTCGAACGATGGGTCATGGTCGAGCAACTCGTTACCAAACGGTGGATTTGACACGGCCAGTACAACCACTTCGAGTGGGTCAGAGCATTGGGAGGCGACGCTCCCCACTCTTTCAGCAGGTGATTCGTTCAATTGGAGTTTACAGGCCGACACCAAACAAGGTGGATCCTCCGCATTGGAGGCTGCTGTAGCCGCAGAATGCATGCCCGAATCAGCGCATGGGAAGCCGGGAATTTTCTCAGAATTTTTTGACAATACCGGAGTGAGTTTCAATGCTGCCTCGATGCCTTCATTGATCGACCGAACACCGGATCACACCAGGATTGAATCTCAACTGGCTTACACTTCAATGAACAACGCCTACCCGGGTTTAGACAATCGCTTCAAGAACGATTGGGGCGCTCGATTTAGCGGGCTAATCGATGTTCCAGATGCCGGTAATTGGACGTTTTACTTGACAAGTGACGATGGCTCAGAACTTTGGTTAAACGATTCGAGTCTGGTGACAAATTATGGTAGCCACGGCATGAGGGAGCGCTCCAACAGCATCATTCTCGATGCTGGTCTACATGATTTTAGAATTGAATTTTTCCAAGGAGGCGGGCCCCACGGACTGACGCTTCACTGGGAGGGTCCAAATCAAAGCAAAGTCTTGATTCCCGCATCAGCGTTCAAGATCGCAGAAGACCGTATTCCCAGTTCCGAAACACTGCAACACCATTGGTCGTTTGAGGACGGTAGCGGGACCGTTGCCAACGACACTGGGCAAGCCCATACCGATTTCACTTTGCACAACATGAATGCCTCAAATTGGAACACTTGCGTTGACGGTGGATGCCTTTGGTACGACGGAGTGGATGATTACCTCGAAGTTGATGTTCAAGACTGGAATGGTAATTTCACAGTGAGTCAATGGGTGTGGGCAAACAGCACAACGCTACCGAATTACGCCTCCGTGTTTGCAGCAGGGACTCAGGCTGGCTCAAACGCTTCTTTCCAACATGCGGTGTTCAATGGTGAGTGGCGGCTGCACAACAATCAAACGCACACCTTCGGGGCAATGAGAGCCCAAAATTGGACTCATCTAGTGACCGTTTTCGAAGCGGGTGTGGCAGAGCAATACCTCGATGGAGTCTTGGTTCGAACCACTTCATTCCCCACTGGAAGCGTGGACACCATCGAATCATACAGGTTAGGTGTGAACCGAGCAGGCAGCACTTATTTCGAAGGCATGATCGATGAAGTGATGATTTGGGACAGCGCACTGAGCGATGGCGAAGTCACATCGTTGCATCGCGACATTTACCTTGATTGTGCGGCGTATTCGGGCAACGGCCAGGCCGTTGCAAGCGTTCAACAAACATTCACCATCGATGAGGAATTTGAAGACCATGTTTGGCTGGCTTCTGGATTTGGGATGAGAACTGGAGACATCTATGGGACCTTTGAAATCGAGATGGAGGCCTTGGATGTCAACGGCACGGTGATCTCCACAAACATCTCCTCTGAGCAAGAATTTACCACGGCATGGTCTTCAACGACGATGCGGTTTAACCCTCCAGCCGATGCGGTTGAACTTCGGATTACAATTCCTTTGAATCTGGTCGCTACTTCATCAGACGGCTCGGTGTATCTTGACACATTCAAAGTGTATCCTATTCGTCCTAACAATGACTGGCTCAACGGTTCGATTGCTGAAACTGCAGTTTCGACCGGGGGGCGTTCGTTCACGATCGGCACAACTTATGGTCAATCTTTAGTGGCTGACCTTCTCGAAGACGGGGCATCTGGTGTCAAAGGCTATGTCTACGAGCCATACCTGACGGCTGTTGGGTTACCGAGCGTGTTGATGGGGGCTTATGCCAGTGGGTACAACCTTGCAGAATCCCATGCAGCGGCTAACTTGCAAACCAGTTGGATGGGGGTGACGGTTGGGGATCCGAAAATGGCGCCCTATGCAGATTTGTTCCATGACATCAACATCATTGACGCTCGAGTGCCAGATAACGCATCGTTTGGCGTCCCAACAACCGTTCAGCTTGCACTTGAAAACAAAGGCATGGCAACGGCGAATGGCTCGGTATTGATTCAAGATATTCAGGGCAACATTGAGTTGTACGCGGGGAACCTATCGCTCCCATCAGGTGACACAATCGGGTCAAGAACCCTCGTCAACGTGACCATCACTCCACAAAAGACGGGGTGGATGGATTTACGAATTCGATATGATTCATCTGCAAATGCAAGCGAGCGAATCACCGAAAACAACCTCATCACGCTGCGTTTGTGGGTGAATGCGCCGCCATCCGTGGATGAAATTTATTGCGATGCATCAACCTACGCCCGTGGAGACAGTTTCATTTGCACGGTTGAAGCGAGTGACGACATCAACGTCACATCGGTGCACCTCTTGTGGACCGTAGCAGCCAATGCAAGCAATCTAACAGAGGCGGTTTGGACTCAGCAAAGCCTCGGTACACTCGACAGTGTTCGATGGCAAACTTCGATCACCCTCCCGACCAACCTAAGCCTCGGTATGTTGGTCATCGAAGCAATTGCATTGGACGAAAGCCAGCAGGCCACCTCGCGCATTGTTGATGATGTGGCCGAAGTGGTGGATGCGCAAGCCCAATGGTTTGGCCCTTATGTCGAGGGTGTTGACCCGGCATCATGGTCTGGCGCAACGCCGCTTCCATACGCACCGGCCGGGGGGATCGAGCGCGGGCAACTCACATCGCTTAGGGCGTGTGTGTTGGATGCAGATCACAATCCTGAACTGGACAATGCCTCAATTCTAGCGTCGAGAGGACTGGTCAGTCACCTGACGCATGCACCACAATTGGATTCAAACCACCATTGTTACCTTGGTACGGTTTTGCTGCCAAAAGGAGATTCATTAGATGCCATTTCATTTGAGGTCCGTGCTCAGAACGGTGCGTTGCTGAGTTCTCGACTGATTGGAGTGGTTGATGTCGCACCGGTTGCAGAATTGACTCTTGTCGACAACAATAACCTCGCACTCGACCGAGTCTTGGGCGGCGGTGGTGAATACTTGCAGATCCATTTCAGCGACGCAGATGACCCTGGTACATCGGTGACGGGGGACCTCTCCATCGAGTGGCCTGGAGCAACTGCATTTGTTCTCCCAGTGGATGTCCTTGACATCAATGAGCCGTTCGTTGTCGAATTACCCGCACCGGATCAACCGCTTGAATCGGGGGAATTACGCGTTCAAATTGAGGCTACAGGCCGGCACGGTGCAACCCTTCGTTTGGATGAACAATTTACGTTCCTTCTTTCCCCACCCATTGTCATTGAATCGGCTGCATGTGATGAGAACGGTATTGCCCAATCGCTCAGGTTTGGAGAATCGCTCGTGTTGTATGCTGTTGTGGACAGCGAGCGTCCACTGGAGTTCATCCGAGTTTCAATGTCTCAGTTAGGGTGGTCAGTCATGGCTCCAATGCTTGTGGAGGCCAGCGAAGGAGACGTTCCGGAGCAATGCCTTGAACACACAGTTGAGGAGGATGGTGGTGTCACGTTTGTTGCCTTCCGATTGAGGTTGGATGGCTCCTTTATTGATGGTGAAGGTCAAGTTTCTCTTATTGTAAAGGACATCGATGGTCTTTCAAGCACGCAAACGATGACCATTGATTTCTTCCACGCCGCTCCAATGTTGACAATGGTCCCAATTGCAAACGCAACGGCGGGCGATCGGATTGAACCTGTCGCCAATGTCAGTGACCTAGATGGCCTAAGCGATGTTGATTGTCGAATAGAAACGCTTGACAACACAACGACGCTCGCAAATGTATCTCTTGAACCACAGGTCGATGCCCCATCATCCATCAATGGTTCACTTGCTTTCGTGTTCCCGACAACCCCCGCTTTAGCTAACGCAACCCTTTCGTTCACCTTCACTTGTATCGATAGTTGGGGACAATCTGCTTCTGTATCTTCGACGGTATTCCTTCGGGCACCACCTCCATGCATTGATTGTAATGATTCCTCACCACAGGGTGACGATGCTAAGAGCTTCGAATTTAGTGCACTGTTGGCGATTGGCATCGCCCTTCCTCTCCTTGTTCTTCTCGCCGTTAGTGTGATTGTCCTTCATCGCAGCAAAGAAGACGATGCCCCACCGTTATGGGCGGTAGAAGACGCGACACCGGAGTCCGCACTTGATCCTCAAGAGGCCTTCGAACTAGCAGAGGGGTCGGCTATTCCAGAGGGTTGGTCATCTGAAGCATACCGTCAATGGCTTGAAGGAGATCCTCCTGAGGGTTGGACTGAAGAGCAGTGGTCGTCTTTTGTCGAAGAGCAGAGATCCTTCTTCTCTCCAATTCCAAGTGGTGTGGCGGAGAAGGTTTGAAGTCCCTTGTCGTGCTGGTGAGGTTGAGCACTATGGCGGTTGGATACGTACTCATCAATGTGGCACCAGGAAAGGAGCATGAAGTTTACCTCGCAGTCAAGGACATGCAGCATGTGGCTGATGCAACCCTTCTCTTTGGCGATCATGATCTGATTGTCAAACTCGAAGCAGAAAGTCTAGCTACCATCGCGAAGTCGGTGGTTGAATCTATACGCCAGGTCCCAGGGATTATTGATACGAAAACCCTCGCGGGCGCAGAATTGTAACACGACTTTTTTCCGGTCTTTTCTTCTTCATATTTCTCCACTGAATTCAACCGGCATACTGCGCCCTTGTTCACCAAAATCGCCTTGTGGAATGGGGTACTGCGGTCACTATACAGCGCAGTGATGCCTTTAATCGGGAGAAATACTATATACCCGACAGAAATAAAACATATCGGAGGTAATCCAAAATGTCTGATAAAAAATACTTTGTTCTCATGGAGAACGGAAAAGATACGAGCCAGGTTTTTGCAAGCAAACAACCCCGTGGCGCAGCCCTAAAAGCAGCAACCCGCGGACACACGACCATCCGCCTACGTGAGCGTGGCACCAAGCGTGTCCACTGCTTCACCGGCAGCATCGCTATGGTTCCAAAGCCAGCGAACGGTCCTGCATGGCTTCCTGACAAGATCAAGAAGGCCAATGTCAAGAAGACCGGCATCGAACACCTTTGAGTTCGATACCCTCGTCTTGAACGACCTTCGGATGAAGTGAAGCTTCGTCCGTTCCCGAAAGGGTAGCCGCCTTACCGCCTCTTCGGAGGCGAATAAGGCCTCAACACTCTTATTCTTCTTCTTTTTCAATAGGTTGGCTTTGAGCAATGAATAATGCCACTGCAATCATCCCGATCTGAGCGAGCGCTCGAGCGATGTGGGCAGGCGTAGAGAATGTTTGGCCATCTATTGGAATGTCATTGACCCACATATTGAGATTGGCCCAATAGACGAGAAGCAAAAATCGAGCTGTCCATCGACCGGCCCGTGCTCTTGTGCTTGGAAGAATCAAGCCGAGGCCGAGCAGGATTTCTGCTGCCCCACTCACATAAACCCAAAATTCAGGCCAGCCAAGTATGGCGGGCACGATGGGAACAAACCAGTTGACATCAACAAAGTGTTGGATGCCAATCCAAGTAAACGCTGTACCAAGGGCCACCGCTAAACCGGTTCGCACGTGGTCAATTGCTGAAGGCATAGAACGCCCTCGATCAATAACGTACGTTTTGCCTGGTGATGGTTCGCCAAATTCGTTGCAGTGGGTCGTAATAGCGATCCACAACTCGCTCCTTTAGTTGAATGATGGCGTCGTCGGTGATTTGGATGCCTGCGGGGCATACTTCTGTGCAACAACGAGTGATGTTACAGTATTCAACACCGAACTCCTTCTTAATTTCTGGAATCCGATCCTCTGTATCGAGGGGGTGCATCTCGTATTGTGCCAGACGGACAAGATTTCGAGGGCCTGCAAAGTCATCAAACAAGGCATGGTCCCGCAACACGTGACAGGTGTTGACACAAAGGAAACATTCGATGCATTCTCGGAATTGTTGAACACGGTCTGCTTCCATTTGATTGAATTCCCAATCCATCTTTTCAGGGCCCTTGATTGGCTTGATACGTTGAGCAACATCGTAGTTCCATTGAACATCGGTCACCAAATCTTTGACGTGAGGGAAGGCCTTCATTGGACGAATCTCAATTGGTTGACCTTCTGGCGTTTCTTCCACCACGTCGCTCATTCGTGTCATGCACATCAAACGAGGTCTTCCATTGATTTCTGCTGAGCAGGAGCCACATTTTCCAGCTTTACAGTTCCATCGAACCGCAAGGTCGGGTTGCTGTTCGTGTTGAATCCTGTGAACACAATCTAAGACGACCATTCCCTCATCAAGTTCAATATTGAAGGCCTCAAGTTTTGCTTCCTCGCCTTCTCCACGCAGGATATTGAATGCTTGTGTTTTTCCTTTCAGTCCCATCAATTGCCACCTCCGGCTTGTTCTGCAGCGCGTTCTGCAATCATCGTTTTCACTTCTGTGATGGCTGCTGCTAAATCGTCACGCATTGGTTCAACATCTTCTTGACGGACTTTGACATCTCCGTCTTCCATGTAGATGATGTTGATGATCTTGCCCCAATCTTCGGTTTCGCCAGGGAAATCATCGCGTGTGTGGCCACCTCTGCTTTCCTCACGCGTGAGGGCGGCGAGTGTTGCAGCAGTCGAGACATCAACCATATTTTTGAGATCAAGAGCTTGATGCCAACCAGAGTTGTATTTCCGGGAAGTTCCTGCAAAACAAGCCTCTTGCCTTTGATTGAATGCGATTAAGTCGTCCATTGCTTCAGTCATCTCTTCTTTGGTACGAATGATGCCAACCTTTGCTTGCATCATGTCCCGCATTTCGTCGTAAATGAGGCCGGGGTTTTCCCCCTCGCTTCGCATCAATGGTGCAAGCATGACTTCGATTGCGTCTTGCACTTGTGAGTCTTCGATTCCTGGTTGAGCTAAATTTCCGGCTCGCTTTGCTGCGTGTTCACCAGCCCGCTTGCCGAAGGTGATTAAGTCGGAAAGAGAGTTTCCACCCAAGCGGTTTGCACCGTGCAACCCAGAGGCAACTTCGCCACATGCAAAGAGACCTGGGACGTTGCTTTCTTGAGTTTCAGCGTTCACTCGAACGCCGCCCATCACGTAGTGTGCGGTCGGGCCGACTTCCATTGGCTCCTTTGAAATATCAACGCCGGCAAGTTCCTTGAACTGATGGTGCATTGACGGCAGTTTCTTCAGAATCGCTTCCTCGCCTCGATGTGAAATATCGAGGAAAGCGCCACCGTGTGGTGATCCACGACCTGCTTTGACTTCAGAATTGATTGCTTTTGCCACGACGTCTCTTGTGAGAAGTTCCGGTGGGCGCCTGACGGTTGCAAGTTTTCCAGAAACCACTTCTTCGACCCACTGGTCGCTTTCTTCAATGGTTTCAGCGTGGTCGCCAGCGAATGTTTCTGGCACGTAATTGAACATGAAACGCTCCCCTTCTGAATTTGTGAGGCGTCCTCCTTCACCGCGAACCCCTTCTGTTACGAGGATTCCTCGCACTGACGGAGGCCATACCATTCCAGTTGGGTGGAATTGTACGAATTCCATATCTCGAAGTTCTGCACCCGCCCATAGGGCAAGGGCGTGACCGTCACCGGTGTATTCCCATGAGCCAGAGCAAACAGACCAGCAGCGAGTGATGCCGCCCGTAGCGAGCACGACTGACTTGGCAGAGAATGCATGGAAGTCTCCATCCACCCGTGTATATGCAACGCAGCCAGTGACCCTGTCGCCTTCTTTGAGAAGATGTCGAACGGTGTATTCCATGAAGATGTCAATGCCTTCGTGAATGCCGCGCTCTTGGAGGGTCCGAATGAGTTCCAAACCAGTTGCATCGCCAACGTGAGCCAGCCGAGGGAAGGTGTGACCTCCAAAGTTTCTCTGATTGATCAAATTGTTTGGTGTTCGGTCAAACACTGCACCCCAAGTTTCGAGTTCTCGAACGCGGTCTGGGGCTTCCTTGGCGTGGAACTCAGCCATTCGCCAGTCAGCCAGCCATTTGCTTCCTTTCATGGTGTCATGGAAGTGAACCTTCCATCCATCTCTTGGATCTGCGTTCTGCAATGCTGCAGCACATCCGCCTTCTGCCATGACCGTGTGAGCCTTGCCCAACAGAGATTTTGTGATGATGGCTGTTTTGGCACCGCTTCGAGCAGCTTCGATGGCAGCTCGAAGTCCGGCACCGCCGGCGCCAATGACAACAACGTCGTATTCGTGTTTGGTGTATTCTTCTGTCATCATCTTCACCTCAAATTGCAAAGAGCACCATATCGCTCAACACATCGGCTTCAACAGCCAGGACCCAAAGGTCACCCAAGAACACGAACATCAATGAAGTCCAGAACCAAAACCCATGGGAGCGGTTCAATACGCTGATCCGTCCGAACAAAGCCCCACGAAGTTTTGCAACGGGGGTGGTCCACCGGTCCAAAACGCCTCCAGCAAGGTGACGCAGTGCGTGGCAAGAAGTGACGTACATGGTGAGGAGGAAGGCCTCAATCCCCATGACGAGGGTCCCAATGCAGATGCCCCATCCTTGTGCAGCGCCTTCGGTAAAGTGGAGCGTGTGGGTCACATCCCACCACTTGATGGCAAGAATCACCATTGCAGCATACAGGAAGTAACGGTGCAAGTTGTTGACAATGAAAAGTCGCTTTTCGCCTTTGTAACCAAGTTTCTTATTGATTTCAGGTTCATCGACCCAGCAGGCAGTTGGGCTGGCGAAGAAGGTGCGGTAGTACACCCGGCGCATGTAATAACAGGTGCCACGGAACCCAAACGGAATCCAGAGGACGAGGACAGCGGCGTTGACCCATCCGGGGTGGTCCCATTCATTGAGGCCAAACAGACTCCATTCAAGCACATTCGGTGAAAAAATGGGGGACATCACTGTGGCACCATTAATGTCGTAATGGATGGTGTCTGGAAACAAAAACAGCCTGCCAACCGTGTAGATTAGGGTGATTGTCAATGCAACACCCATGGCCAGTGGTTGCGACCACCAATTATCGATTCGATTTGTGCGCCCCAATCCATTCAGGACTGGAAGTTTAATGCCTTCACCCATCTATTTCACCCACCGCCCGAGGGCGGTTGATTTCATCCAAGACGCTGAGGTCTTTGAGGTTCACCATTCCGCATCTTAGCCAAGAGAGGCTGAGTGGGCCATTTAGCCGGATTGCCGAGAATCTCAATCGAAGAACATCAATGCTTCGTCGAGGACCGTTTCGTTGGCCCAGTAAGTCTTGGATTGCCAAACAATTGCGCCGCTTTCATCGATCAGTTGCAAGGTTGGTGTGCTTGGGTTCCCATACGCTTCGTAGAGGGGATATCCGGTATCAAGCCCAGTCTCAAATTCATAGGTCGGGGTGTCCACCTCGGGGACCACAACCGTCCAAGGCGTGTAGTAGGATGTGTTGGTATCATCACCAAAAGTCTCCATGACATCTTCTGTTGTTTCGAAGAGTGCCCACCGATGAACACTCACCACGCTGATGTTTGTGTCGTTGAACCCACCTTCGTCCATTGTGGTCCGAATCAATTCGGTCCAATCATGGCAACCCGAGCAGCCTGCGCCGACCCAGAGCACCAGAGAAGGCCCTTCACGAAGATGTTGTTTGAAGTTGAAGGTTGCCCCGCCATCTTCGCTGCGATCAAGCGTCGATGCCTCGAAGGTCATGTGAATTGGTGGATTTTCTCCACGTTCGACCTCAGGTGATTCTGGGGCAATACAACCCGTACAGAGGCTGAGTGTGATGCCGACGAGAACCAGAAGGTCATACCGCATGGCCTTCACCATTCGGGGTGCCACGGGCTCGAGGTTGAGCGCTTGGCCGGGTGGCAACCTTGGGTCGCTTGACATCCTTGAACCACGTGTCTTGGCCGTTCCAATCAGGACGCATACCAAGATCGGCGAGGACCAGCTTGCTGCTGATTCTGGCGCTTTCAAAGATGGTCGGTAGGCCACTGCCGGGGTGAGTGCCTCCTCCAACGATGTAGAGGTTGTTTGCTTCCTCAAATCGGTTGTGTGGGCGTCGCCATAGCATCTGTTTGAGGTCGTGGGTCAAGTTGAACACCGCACCTCGATAGATATCGGAAGCGCCCCAGTCGTCGGGTGTGATGATGGTCTCGGAAACAATGTGATCGGCGATGTCATCGTAACCGAGTTTGCCCAGTTGCTTGACAATGGTTTCACGGAAATCCGCTTTGATGTCATCCCACACAATGCTTTCGTGTTGGTTTGGCACAGGTACGAGGACATAAATGGTCGAGTGGCCGTCTGGCGCGAGGGAATCGTCTGTGATGGATGCGTTTTGGACATACACCGATGGGTCATCCCAGGTCAGGCGATGGTTGGTAATGTCTCGCAAGTTCTCCTCATAGGAAGACGAAGCGTAAATTTGGTGATGAGGCAACTCGTACTCTTTGTCCACGCCGAGGTAAAGCATGAAGGTGGAGCATGAATATCCCTTCTTCTCGAGTTTTTTATTGCTCCATTTCTTGCGCTTCTCGTCAGGAACGAGGGTGGTCATGGCGTGAGCGAAGTCAGCATTGACCACGACTTTGTCAGCCATGATTTCTTGACCTTCAATTCGAACGCCGGTTACTGTTTTGCCTTCATAGATGAGGGATTTAACAGGGGTGTTAAGCCGAATGTCGACGCCCATGCTTTCTGCGATTTCGCCCATCCGTGCAGTGATGCTTCCCAAACCACCCTTGGCGTGGAAGATACCGTGTTCATACTCGAGGAATGCGAGGATGGTGAACAAGGAGGGGGCATGGAAAGGACTCATTCCAAGGTATTTCGTTTGAAACGACATGGCGAGTCGAACTCTTTCGTCGTCGAAGTGCTTACCAAGGTCTCCAGCAACGCTGGCCCATGGCTTGAGGACGGTCGCAACTCGTATGGCTCGCTTTGATAGAACGTCCATTGGGCTCGACCATGGGGTCTGAAGGCACTGCTTGGAGAAATCGAGTTTCTTCCGGTTTTGTTTCACATAATTTTTGAAACCGTTTGCGTTCTTGTCTCCGGCAAGTTCACGAATGCGTTCAGTCATTTCGTCAAGGTTGCTGGTTGCGTCGATGTGGCCGCCTGCGCCGAACACGAGTCGGTACATTGGGTCCAACGGCATGAGGCCAAGTTCCTTGTGAGCATCCAGCCCAATGGCCTTGAAGATTTCTTCAATGACCTCAGGGTAATGGAAAAAAGTTGGTCCACGATCGAAGGTGTACCCGTCCTTCTTGAACAAGCGAGTGCGTCCGCCGACAGCTTCGGCTTTTTCGAGAACGGTGACATCCACGCCTGAATATGCGAGGAGGAGGGCTGAGGCGAGGCCACCCGGCCCTGACCCTACAATGATGGCAGTTGGAGCATTGGTGCTGGACATGTTTCTTAGTCCGAGGGGTCTCCATATAAAAGGCCGTTTCCACCCTTGAACCACAACTCAGAAAATCACTTGCTGAAACGGTGCTAGAGCGAACTCAAGCGTTGTGGTGATAAGCATCTTAAGGAGGCTGTGGTTGGGGCAAATCACAGCCTTAGGTTGTGCGGTGATACCATGAGCGACTGGAGTTCAAAGAATCCATACATGTCTGAAATCACAGAGAATTACATTCTCAACGGTGAAGGCTCGAGAAAAGAAACCCGCCACATTGTGTTTGATCTGGGTGATTCCGGTTTGGATTACAAAGTGGGTGATGCTCTTGGTGTGCTTGCCGAAAACCCACCACACATCGTGGAAGAACTGCTTGAGGCTCAAGGCTGGGACCGCGAGACGATCGTGGAGACTCACAACGGAGAGCGCGACCTCTACACCGCACTCAAGAAAGACTTCGAGGTGCACCTGGCGAACAAAAAATTCGTTCAGTCACTCGCCCACAAAGTGGTTTCAAGCGGTATGCGTATCTCCCTTTCAATCGTTTCAAGAAGCCGAAATGGCGAAGAGTGGTCAGCAAGCGATTCTCAAGCCCTCCCCCCCGGTCTTGCTCCTAATCAAGCCTCGGATGACCCAGTGGCAAAGGTCGAAGCATTGGTTGATGATGCGAAAGCTGTCGAAGACTATCTTTGGACTCGAGATTACATCGACATCATGCGTGAATTTGATGTGAAGTACTCTCCAGAAGAATTCTTAGAACTCGCAGACCGATTGAAGCCACGCCTCTATTCAATCGCTTCATCCCACGATGCACACCCAGGTTTCGTTGAGTTGACCGTTGGCATCGTTCGATTCGAATACAACAACAGACCTCGCGGGGGTCTTTGTACGCAGTTCATGGCTGATGAGATTGACACATCAGGTGCTCCAATCGGCGTCTTCATGTCCCCTACTAAGTCGTTCATTCTTCCAGAAGACAAGAGCACGGACATCATCATGGTCGGGCCAGGAACTGGTATCGCACCGTTCCGGGCGTTCATGGAGCAGCGTGTCTTCGATGGTGGAGAAGGCCGCAATTGGTTATTCTTCGGCGACCAGTCAGCAAAGACCGAGTTCTACTACAAAGACACCATCGAGGGTTGGATGGACAGCGGCGATCTGTACAGATTCACCACTGCGTGGTCGAGGGACCAAGAAGAGAAAATTTACGTTCAACACAGACTCAAAGAACACGGTGCAGAAATTTGGGAATGGTTCGAAAACGGTGCATATTTTTACATCTGTGGCGACAAACAATACATGGCAAAAGACGTGCACCGTGCGCTCATTTCAATCGCAGAGGAACACGGTGGTATGAGCAACGAAGATGCAACACATTTCATCGAGAAAACGATGATGCGTGAACAAAAGCGCTACCTCCGAGACGTCTACTGATGCCAACTCCCTCTGCACCCCCAGAGTTCGTTTCTTACGGGAGCAGTGTGGGCCCACAACATAAGTTGAATTATATGGGCTCTAGGCACCTCTTCTCCGAAATAGCGTGGAATGGAACACCTTCGTCGCCACCGAAACGAGAAATGATATTTTCCTGCTTTTTTGGTCAAATTTCCGCCATTCTGCTTAATTCGGGAGCAACACACTGACCACCGGAATCAATTGCTTGTGGGCAGCATCTTCCATTCGTTTGGTCCAAACTGATTCCGGTCCGGGGAATGCTAGCATGTGAGTCGCACGCTCGAGCATACGATCCACTAAACTCGCTTCGGCTTCAGGCCGTCCGCTGTCGTTGGGTTGATTTGGTCGAGGGTTTGACCATGCCTCGGTAAACACCGCCAATGGTATGTTGTTGTTGTCGGCCCAACGTTCAGCGAGATAATCCACTCCGCTCGCACCACCGAGGATGATCAGGTCTGGGTAAGCGTTGTACTTGACCCATTCATCAATGGCGTTTTCCAACCATGCGTAGTCATAAAATTTTGAATTTCCACAAATGACGAGATTGACAATTCTTCCATCGTTGTTGAGATCGCGTCCTGCGAGTCGGTCGAGGGCTTCGGCCCCAGTTTGCTGTGTCGGCGTCATGTTTGGCGAACACCGTGCAGAGATATGAAACTTGCTCTGATTTTACATCTTTTGGGAAGAAAATATGTTTTTTTCCTCCGTTTTATGTCAATAAAATGCAAATCAAGGATGCACTCTTGCTTTGACCCACGGCATTGTAAAGCACTCTTTTTGTCTCGTTCAACCGTTGGCATCATAGAGTAATTCCTCTTCGAGGAACCATGGCGTTCAAGAGAGTGCTGATTGCGAACCGCGGCGAAATCGCCCTTCGAATCCTCAGAACGTTGCGCGATATGGGCATTGAGGCAGCGATTATTCATGGTCGAGAAGACCGTCTTTCTTTGCCAGTCCGGCTTGCTGATGTGGCCTACGCGAACAACAAAGCCAATCCATTGGACACCTACCTCGATATTGAATCAGTGATTGCTGCTGCAAAAGAAATGGAATGCGATGCAGTCCATCCTGGGTATGGTTTCCTTGCAGAAAACGCGACCTTTGTGCGTCGCCTTCAGGAAGAGGGCATCACATTCATCGGACCTTCGGCAGATGTCATCACGCTGCTTGGAGACAAAATCGAGGCGCGAGCGGCTATGGAAGCCGCTGGTTTACCAACTGCTAAGGGCTCATCCGAGCCAATCTCATCTGCGATTGTCGCTTCTGAACTCGCCAACGAAATTGGCTATCCTGTGATCATCAAGGCAGCAGCTGGCGGTGGAGGCATTGGTATGCAGATCGTTGAGGAATCATCCCAATTCGAAAGTGCCCTAAAGTTATGCCAATCGAGAGCAAAATCAGCCTTTGGAGACGAACGCGTTTTTGTGGAAAAGTACATTCAGGGCGCCCAACACGTCGAATTCCAAGTCTTGGGTGATGGCAAAAAGGCGATTCACTTTGGTGAGCGGTTTTGCTCGATTCAAAGGCGCCATCAGAAATTGGTCGAAGAGGGTCCATGGCTTGATGACGCAAAGCGAAAGGAAATTGGCGATCTTGTTTGCCGTGGAGCAGAATCTGTTGGTTACAAGGGACTTGCAACCTTCGAATTCCTTCGAGATGCCAATGGAGATTTTTACTTCTTAGAGGTGAATCCACGGGTTCAAGTCGAACACACAGTCACCGAACTGATCACCGGCTACAACTTAGTTGAACTTGGTGTACGGGTGGCGCAGGGAGAGTCACTTCCATTAACCCAAGAAGACATCAAATGGAACGGTCATGCCATACAGTGCCGTTTGAATGCAGAAGATCCAAAGAAGTTTATTCCAAGTCCGGGACGCCTGTGGGAGTGCCATTTCCCTTCAGGCTACGGGGTTCGAGTGGACACCCATGCTCACCCAGGTTACGATATGCCAGGTTGTTTTGATTCCTTATTGGCCAAATTACTGGTGTGGGGCAGGGACCGTGAAGACGCGGTACGCCGCATGAGGACCGCCTTGGATGAAACGATGATTACAGGTGTCGAACATCTGATTCCGCTTCACCGAAGAATCATGGATGAAGAAGATTTCTTGAAGCGAAACATTACCATCCAGTACATCGATATGCACCAAGAATTGCTCGGCTAGAGTGTTTCGTTTCGGCCATTCGAATTCCGAACCTTCTTCGGTGATATCTTGAAGTATCTTCTTCGGATGGTTGATGCATGGACGTTCTTCTGGTCGGTAGCATTGCCTATGATTCTGTGACTTCACCTGCTGGAAAAGTCGAGCGCGCATTGGGCGGTTCGGCAACCTACGGCGGTTTAGCAAGTTCTTTTCACGCAAAGCGACTCGGCGCAGGAACCGTCGGATTGGTTGGCGTTGTGGGGAAAGATTTCACGGAAGGGGATCGCGCCATCCTTGCAAGCAACGGTACGGACATCTCAGGGATTGAAACCGCTGAGGGTGAAACATTCCGATGGGAAGGTGCGTACAAAGGTTCGATGGCTGAAGCCGAGACCCATGCGACTTACCTGAACGTCTTCGAGCACTTCCAACCCAAGGTGCCAACCCATGCCAAAACTCCAAAGGTGACGTTTTGTGCAAACCTCCACCCAGCGCTCCAAGAGAGCGTGTTATCGCAAACCCAACCCACTCGCCTCTCGATGCTTGACTCGATGAATCTGTGGATTGATATTGCCCGTGAGCCCTTGCTTGATGTGATGCAACAGGTGGATTTGATCATCATCAATGATGGCGAAGTGCGCATGCTCGCCGAAGATGAAAATCTGATTCGAGCAGCAGCAACAGTCCGAGCAATGACGTCAGTTTCCACCCTCGTTGTCAAACGAGGAGAACACGGCGTTCTTGCGTTCCATGGCGATGAAATCATTGCATTACCCGCCTACCCGACAGCAGATGTCCAAGACCCAACGGGGTGCGGTGATACCTTTGCGGGAACTTTGGCGGCCTACATCGCCTCTGGCGAGGGAGCGTTATATCGAGGGGAATTGCGCAATGCTTTGATCGCTGCAACGGTATCTGCGAGCTTTACGCTCCAATCCTTCGGTGTTGAATCGCTCAAGTCGATGACAGCAGATGCATTTGAAGAGCGCGTGGCTCGGTTTGAAAGCATCTTGAGTTGATTACAAATCAAGGCGTGGCAAACCGGACACACCAGCGGTTGCTTTGTGTTTCTCAACGGATTCAGTCAATTCCTCAAAAGAGAGTTCCTCGAGATCTAATGCCTTTTCCTGTTCTTGACGTTCTTGGTAAATTTGCTCCACAATCGAACTGCGTCGGGTAATATGGCTCTGCAACCGTTCAGCTTCCTCGGGTGGCAGGGACCCTCCGTTCAATTCTGAAAGGTTGGATACGCTGTTGATTATTTCATCCTGTAATGTGTTGGCAGAGCGCTCACGTAATTCATGACCAGTTTCTGTCTCTCCTGTCGGTGAACTGCTCGAAGATTGGGTTCCGGTTAGAAACTTCCCAGCAATGGCTGCATTTCGATTGATGCCGTCAAAGAATGAGCGCACCCTCGAAGATCCCCCTTGGGCGCTGCTTCGTCGAATCCAACGTGGGTGGGAAAAACTCGACCCGCGTGGACGCATGACGTAGCGGTTGGATTTGCTTACAGGGGCTGCCGGTTGTGGCTCTTGCACCAGTTCAGCCTCGAGTGGTTCGTCAACCCTTGCCGTACTGACAAGCGATTGTGGGGGTTCAATCGCCAACGCATCAAGTTCTGCTTCAAACGGAAGGAGCGACGGATTAAACTCAACTGTAGATTGGGTCACAGGCGGGTTTTGTTGAGGTACATGGGCGCCTTCTGGTCCAACAAAACTGGGCAGGAACTCAGATGGGGCCTGGCTTGGAGTGCCCACACTGTGCCTGTGTGATAGTTCGGAATTTGCTTCTGCAATTTGACCGAAGGATCGACTTACATCAGCAGGTTGCGCAACTGGATAAGGATGCGATGGATGATGGTTGTACCTCGGTTCAGCGAGGTGTGCATCCACGCCATGCATTCCGCGCCGGGTCCGAGCGTTCGCCCTGCCTCGCTCAATCAAGCCGTGATTTAAGTCAAGATTTGGTAGCATTGGTTCTTGTTCACCGAACATCCACCCTTCAGTTTCAGGTTCGCCGAAGTCGAGGTCGAGTGGGCCCTCATCGCCATGGAAATTCAACGGCGCATCAATCATAGCATTCGCCTCCTCATCGCCATGGTTTGAGATCAATGCTGCGATTGCAAGTGGAGATTCGATGTGGACCGGTTCGACGGGGATGAGCCGCTGTGCTTGCGAACGAGGGAAATCCACATCACGCTGCAATTGATCCAGCCCAAGCCTCGCCTGTTCCAATGACATTCCATCTGTCAAACGTGAATGAAGTTCACACAATCGCATTAACACCGCATCGTTACCGGTCATCATGTGGCAATCATGGGCCTGAGTTTCTATGATGAGCACTGGTCTCTTGATGCCAAATCGACCTATGATACAGAGCAATCCAATGCCGACGGTGATGAGTTGTGAAGTCGTGCCAAACACCATGCCACGGTATCCGATCCACAACATCACGAGGCCTAAAAATGCATATCCGTTTGGCACAAAGGGCTTTTTTGTGTGGTTCATTCTCATGACCCAATCATGAGAAATAACGGTGCTGTGGCCCGATTTTTGTTCGATTGAAAGCTTGCGCTCATTGACCACGACGTGTACCCTTCCGGGTGTTCCAACTAAGTGCAGTCCATTGAAGACTTCAGAGTCTTCTGCACTTTGTGGACTCTCCTCCTGTCCAATGATGCGCATCCCAACGCGCAAAGGGCGCCTTGTGGGTTATCAAACCACCGACAAAAGTCAAGCAAAGGCCGGTCGAAATCGTACCCTTTTTTCTTCGCCGAACCTCCCATTGGGGCCGAGTTCCAAGGATAGCATGCTTCGTCCGGGCTTTGACTTATATGTCAGAAGGAGGGGCTCCAATTTGAGAGTCATGGCTGAAATCATCGCTGAAGTGCTGGCAGGAGAGTTGGGTGAAAAGGTGATGGAATCTGTTGGTGATGCCACTGAACGTTGGTCGAACCGGTGGTGGTGGGTCATTGTTCGTTGGACCGTTCTTATCGCACCTTTCATAGCACTCGCAATTTACTACTTTGTGCTTTGATTTCATTCAATGCATTCGAGATCTGCACTGCCCATAATCCTTGGTTTTGAATCAAGTTGAGCAATCAAGGTTGGCTCTGGGTGTTCACGGCGAATGAAGAGAGGGTTTTCCCATGCCACAATTGCACTGTCTCCCTCGACCGACGCAATGCGTCCAACGACGAACTGCAGGTCGACGCTTGCATGGATGACATCGCCTTCAGCCAGCACGCGCTTTTGGAAAGGAGATCGCGTCAACTCGATTTTGGATTTGCTGTGGGCAACCACCGCTAATGGGACACTCGTGTTGGTTTTTTTGTCCTCGATGGCGGGCCGAACCAACAGCGTCCCACTGCCAAGATGGTCTTCCTTAGCATTTCGAAGGGCAAGGCCAACTCTGTCACCTGCTTTCGCCGCAGGAACATCATCGTCCATGACTTGGAGTGACTTCGCATTCCCAGTCCCGTTTGCCGGAAGCAGAATCAATTCATCGTGAACATTGACGGTTCCAGATTGAACATAACCAATGGCGACCAAGCCGATTCCCTTGACGTTAAAATGCTGGTCGACAGGAATCACCAGTGGCGCTTCTGCGCTTGCCTTCAGTTCCTCAGCGCAGTCATCCATCAGATCATACAGCATGTTTCGCAATTCAATGCCGTCGTTTTTAGCGAATGTCCAGGCGCCGAGACCAGCTTGTGAAAAAAGCATTTTCACTTTGTCTTCATCCACCCATTCACCTTCTGGTGGATTGATGACTGCAAGCCCTTTGCTGAGGCTTGAACTTGCAAAGGCCACGAGGGCTTCACCGAGGGTAGCGTCGATGCCTTGCACTTCGATGACGCCGACTCGGGCCGCCGATAGGGCGTTGAGAAAGGGGCGCAATCGCTCAGGGTACTTTGCTGGTCGAATCAGGGATAGAATCCGTGGACCATCACTGCCGCTTTCCTTGTGAACATAAGTGTGGACATCACGTTGGTCTGTGGGTTTCGCAATTTCTCTGGCAAGGTCATCGCTGCCAATCATTGCAATGTTGAGAACAGGCATGGCCCTGCCACCCGGAAAGCCCACATGAATGTAGGGGTGCTCAGTCGCTGGTATTGGCTCGCATCTGTTCACGGATGCGTTGAGCATGGTCCCAATCTTTCTGTTCGTCATCGTTCTCAACGGTCAATTGTGGAATCGGAATCGGGCGCATCATCGAATCGATGGCGACAAAGAAAAAGTAACCCTCGCAGATTTTCTTTTTCTTCCATGTGGCTTTGTCCACGGCCATTGCGGTGACTTTGGTGCATGCCGTGTGGGTGCTTGTGAAGACCACCTTTCCAGTCACTTCAAGCAGATCGCCTTGCCGAGCAGGCGCGATGAATTTCAACGTGTCAATGGAAATGGTAACGAATTCTCGGTGTGCGAATTTCGAACAGGCTATGCCCCCTGCCTTGTCCATGATGGAAAGCAAACGTCCACCGAACAGCGTGTCATGGTCGTTGGTATCACCTGGAAAAATGTGTTCAATGAGCGTCACAGGCTCTTTTGAGTAGGGTTCCATGCCTTTGCCAGCCACATCACATTCATGAAGTCATGGAAGGGAACACCAATTCGAGGGGTGGTTTCATCACCTGACCGCCCTGCCGGGTGATATGGATGAGGTCAAGGTCTGTGTGGCGTTGGTTTCAGGCGGTCTTGACTCACCCGTGGCTCTTGCCCGTGCGCTCAAGGCGGGTTGGACCGTTTATCCAGTTCATTGCAGTCAAGAACCCGTGGTTGGGCCCGAAGCTGAGGAAAAGACAATCGCCGCCCTGCGGCATTTTTTGAAGGCGAATGGGCCCATTGGAGAAGCTGCTCGCAGCCAATTGCACCCCGTGTTAACGGTCGTACCGGTAGCGCCACAATTGGCCCTCTTCACCGAGAAATGGGCGCACACAGAGTACTTCATTCACATGAAACGAATGTATCATCGGCTTGCTGACTTTGCTGCACAAGAAGTTTCTGCAACGCATCTTTTGACGGGTGAGAACCTCGGTCAAGTGTCTTCTCAGACCTTAGGTAACCTCGGTAGCATTGAACAGGCCTCCTCGCTGATCCCGCTCAGGCCCTTGCTCGGTTTTGACAAAAATACCATTATCAGCATGTCTCGCGTTTTAGGGGTGTATGAATTGAGTTTAGGGCCTGAAGTGTGCGACGCTTTAGGGCCGACAACACCCGTGACAATTGCCAATCAGGAATGGATTGAAAAGAGTGAACTGCGAGCAGGCGGGATGCAAGAATTGTGCGAAAGCGCGTGGGCACTACGTCGCCATGTAGACCTGTGATTGCGCGGCGTAAACCACACCACGGTTAGGTGGCTTATCCTTAGGCACGAATGCGATGCGATTTTAGGGGGAAGAAACCTCGCGTGAGAAGCAGGTGAGTCCATGACACACGAGAATCGAACACTAACCGCCCCGTTATTCCTTGTTGCACTAATGCTGCTGGCACCATTTGCTGGTGCAGCAAGCGTAACCACATTCGCAAATTCCGACGCTGATGCAGACATTGAAATGCGGGACGGCTCGCCATTTTCTAACCTTGATGACGGAAGCATCAACCTCCCTGCAACCGACACTGTCACCAGTGCGAGTCTCGACATTTCAGTGAACATGGTGGAGCATGCTTCCCATCAGCGGATTGACACAGACACCATGCCTCGCGTTTGGAACCCGAATTACAACAACCAACTCACCAAGTTCTCCAACGCCTCTCATTTCACCTTTGAAGATGGAGCAACGGCCACTGCAGTCTCCCTTACCGCCGAGGGCGTGCTCACCGATTTCGAAGAAACTATGGCTGGATTCGTCGATCAACGTGATTTTTACCAGAAGTGGTATGGGTTCGACCACGGTGAATTGGGCTCGCCAGGATCTCAACCAACACCTGGCGTCCCTGATTGTGCTTCGGGCACCTACTGCTGGGGCACTGGCCTTTCTGACGGTGACTACACCGATGAGTTCACCAACCAAAACGGTGGTCTTTATGCCCTCAACTCACCCTCAATGTACATCGATTTGGCCTTGAAGGACACCACCGCATACTTCGATTCATACCACGACCTTGATCGAATCACTCCACAAGGAACAAACCCTGCAATCAAGTACACAGACTGTGCTTATGTGCAAATTCGCACATCGAGCAACGGTGTGTTTCCACCTGATGCATCAGGCTTCCAGTACCTCGACATCGATATCGGCAATTCAAGCGGTGTTGGTTACTCGAACGGTTACTACCGCGTGAGCACCGGCTCAAACAACGCTGGTGAGATCTACAACAGTTGTAATGGAGTTCCAGCAGGTGACTATGCTCTTGGTGGTACATCCGTCAGCGCAGGCAATCCAACTGGCTGGGCAAACATTGCGGTCGACTTGATTCAATATCTTGGCCAGTACGTCCAACTTCGCTTTGTCATGGATGACAACGACATCAACACCGCTGATGGCGGTGTTGCGGGCTGGTACATCGATAACTTCCGTCTTGGGGACCGCCTCCCACAAAGCGCTACCATGGACATCAATGGATTCCTGCCATCTGTCCAAGGCGGCGAAAACCAACCAAACGGATACGGTATTCTCACCATCGAATCAGAAACCACCTCCTCAGCGACCCTCTCCCTTGAGGTGCTTGATTCAGCAACAGGCCAAACCGTCATCGACAACCACGGCAATCCAATGACTGGCCTTCAAGGGAAAATCATTGAACTATGGGACGTCAACACAACTGAGCACCCCTCTGTGAACTTCCGCCTCACCTTTGACTCAGGAACCTCTCGCCTGTCGACTCCTGTGTTCCATGGATTTAGCATAGGAACACGCGTCGGTACCGGCTTTAACCAGACTGATGGAATGGTTAGCGGCGTCGTGAACGGCGTTTGGGAAGCAACTGGCGGTATGCCGATGATTTATTCTCCAATGCTTTCAGATTCGTCCTTCTCACCAACCCTTGAGCGCAGCAGTTTCTCGAAACCAATCACTCGAATATCCGCTCATGTCCAAGACGATTGCACTGAAATTCCGACCATCGATTTACAGGCCTACGGTGGCGATGGCATCATCGGCATGATCCCGGATACAGAATATGTCCTTGATGCTCCAATTTATGGATTTGAAACCATGATGTCGTATCAAAACAACTGCAACGTGGGCGGACTTTGGTTTGACTTGACCTTCGGCCATCATGCGGAACATTTCCTTGTTGATGTTGCGAACGACAGCAACATCGATTGGGGCTTTGATGAACCGGCGTTCGGTGCATTTGGTCGACAAACCCAATTCCTCCTCAACAAGATCGAGGGCATTAACTATGGCACAAACTCCGCAAACATCACCGCTGATTTGAGTGGTGTTGCAGAGGGTGGAAGTTTCATGCTTCCAAAGGGTGCAACTGTTCTCTCAACAGATTTCGTCCTCGATGAAATGATGATTCATTCAACCACCGATCCAATGGAGGGCTTCGATTTCTCAGTGCTTTCTGGTACTCAATCGGTGAGCCTTGGCGAAGTTGGAAACTTTACTCGAATGCTTCCTGAATTCCTCAGCGAAACCGACTTGACTGCAGCATTGAATTCATTGCTCTCTAATCCGCTGGTTCCTGTCAGCCATATCGATGCCTATGGCAATGAATGGATGACCTTCCGATTCAAGGCCGAATCACCAAACGCATCAACTGGAGCCACCATGGTCATCCGCGATATCGATGTCGTGTACAACTTCACAACCACGCTTGACAATTCGAACGGATTGGATCTCGAACTGAACAAGGGTGTTGCACTTTGGACCGGTGGACCTATGGCGAACGTCGAAATTGCAGTGACCTCCACCAGTGGAGGCGGTTTGACCTTCTCAAACCTCAACATTCTCACAGCAAGCGGCTATGACAACACGCTGTCCGTCACTGGTAATCCGGTCGGGTTCTATCCAAACGGTGACTTGTATGAAATCGTCACCACCCACACCGTTGCTGGTTCAACAGGTGCTTCACTCGCTGAGAGTCGGCTCACCCTTGAATCAAGCACTGGAACTGTTGTCCTCTCCTACAGCGACGCCTTCGGATTTTCCGAGGCATCCGATGAGGACGACCTCATCAGTCTCGAATCGACCTCGACTCAATCCGACATCACTGATGGGAAATCCGTGACCTGGCGGTTTATTGTGAACTCAAATTGGGAAGACACCGATGAAGTGCGCATCTATTCAGGCCTCATTGCTAGCGATGGCGTCAACGGCCTACCTTCTGCTGTGTTGATGGCTCCGGCGGGTGGAAATGCAGTCGAAAACGATGCAATCATCACCTCCTTCGAAGTTCGAAACGACATCGGTCTGTCCCAAGACTTGGACAATGGCAAATCGAATCAAATCGTCAATCTTGCAGGCAGCATCCGCCTTGAGAACCTCGATATTTCTCCAGACCCAAGCCGCTACTTCATGGTGCTTGAGCAGAAATACATCAACACCTCTTCTGAAAACTTCACCATTGAATGGCAGCCGGTTGAGAACCAATCTGGCGTTATTGGCGGTGACTTTAATCTCGATATTGATCTTGGTTTCGCAGCTGGCGAAGAAACATACAGGTTCAGAATTGACGGCTACGAGGGCGGCGACACGCTCTGTCCTGCCGCAGTTTACCGCCCTGACAGTGACTGTGCCATCCCATTCAACCTCTCGATTGACACACTCGACCCTTCGTTGATTGAGGTCAAGATTTTGAACGGCCAAGTTGACCCCTCCCTCGAAAGCAACTGGCGTACAATGGTCGATGACACATGGGTTGTTCCATCTGCCAATCAACAAATCCGCCTCTTGGCCTATGACTTGCCAAACCCACCATCTTCCCTCGACATCAAGATCTGGGTCGAAAACGATCACGACACCAATGGCGATGGACATGCAAATGCTTCGGAATACATCACGGTTACCGTGAACAACGACGGAGAAGCACCGTTTGCAAATTACACAGGATCCTTCAGTGACATGGCTAACATCGGCGCAGATCCAGTTGGGAAGGTCTCCATTTGGATCGAAGGATACGACCTTGCTGGTAACCCAATCAACGGAGGAGCCCCTGGGTTCGAAGACGATCACTTCACGTATGTTTCGATGAATTCGAAGTCTCCGGTTATTCGCAACTTCTTCATTGACGATTCACAAGATGGACGATTCCTCAACTCGAACCAACCACAGTACGACGGAAAGTGGAATCAAACCATGTATGCGGGCAACCAATACTCGTTGATTGTTGAAGCAAACGACGACAATGGATGGCGAGACGTGGATTATTTCCACCTTGACTTGGCTGATGACCGTGAGGACATGAACGTCTACTACTACCCGAGAAACGAAACTGCTTGGACCGACTCACCTTGGATTACAATCCTTGAAGAGAGCGAAATTTCCGACGGTCCACGAATGCTCCGCATGGATGGAGGCGCATTGATCGACCCGTTCGAAGCCGACTTCATGCTTGACCTACCAATCCGTATCGATTGGGGTGTGCTTGGCGCAACCACTGCGCTCAACAACCCAGTGCTCTACATGCAAGACCTCGACAACCCAAGGTACAGAATGTTACCCGCTCCAGGCCGCCACATCCAAGATTGGTACTACAGCGACGGTATCCAACTCGACTTCCGAACCGATGAGACCAACGATTTGATGGTTACACCGCTCTTTGCAGACTTGTCTGAACCACAAACTGAAGACGTTCGCAAAGGATTTGTCTATCCAGGTGACACAATTTCATTCACGGGACAGTACGCATATTTGGATGGAATCAACAACGACGTGTTCATCACTCCAGAAATCCCACTGACATTGGAAATCACCCGGCAAGACGCCGTTGCAAACGGTGCTAAGGGCTATGTTCCATTCCCCGGTGAAGTCACCTACCACACCTTCACTGGTGGCGTGTTTAACATTAACATCACAGCGGCTCCTGTAGCGAATGATTACCAATACTCATTCCGACTCTGTCCTTTCGATGATCCAACAACTGCTCTTGATGATGCCACGACGTGTGGTCCTGAAGAGATTGGTTTGCCGGATGGGGCAGTTGATACAACGCCTGCGGTGTGTGCTGGCTCGAGTTCATACGGCTGCTCGGTCTTCAACATCAAGGTGGACGGAAACCCACCTGAAGTCAACACCGATTCATGGACTGCTAAGCGCGGTGCAACCGGTGAAGTGATTTCTGGAGACATGCCAACTTCGACCTACCATTGTGTCGATGTTGAAGTTGTGCTCAAGGAACGTGAAGCCTTGTTCCAAGGCGATGTCAACGTGGCTTGGAGTTTCTACTCCGACGCAAGCAACAACATTGTTTGGCCAATTTTCCGAACCTCCTTTGGTGATGAACCATTGACGGCTGAGTTGACGCTCTCTCCACTTGGTGGATCCTACGCAGCAGCCGCAACATGCATTGATCTGTGGCCTCTTGAAGAAGGTCAATTCGAACCTGATGAAGAACAAATCAACAACGTTGAACTCGTGATGTGGATCGATGCAAAAGATTCAGCGGGTGCAGGTGTCATCTTCGGCGGCGGTCCAACAGAGGACGGTGGAATTGCAGCAATCTTCTCGAGTTCCGAAGAACACAAGTCCAATTACCGCTTTATCCATGAAGAGCCGAGTTTCGCAGTTGAGAACATCATTCTCACACCTTCCTCACCAGAAGTTGGTCAAACCATGGAACTTCAAATTGAAGTTCGCAATGATGGAACCATGGCAGGTGGAACAAATTTGGTTGTCCGTTCAGTCACAGCAGGTGGAATCCCAGTGTTGGAAGCCACCATTGAGACCGGTGATATCGACATCCTGCAAAAGAAATGGGTGACCGTTGAATTGACTCAATTCACTCAAGCCACGACGGGTATGTACTACCTAATTTCAGATGAAACCACCAACGAACTGCTGTTCAACGGGTCCTCCGAAGGCCAACAATTCAACGTGAAGGTACAGAGCGAATCCAATGATGGCGGCACGGTTCTCCTGCTGCTTGTTGTGCTGGTGACCATCGTAGTGATCCTCGGTGTGGTTGTCTTCGTCCTTGTTCGCCGAGAAGACGGTGAGAGCATGTTCGACGACGATGACGACCTTGATGATGTTCCAACAAAGGCATACGCAGAACTTCCAGGTATGGCAACCGCAGCACCGGCAGCCAATGTCACTCCAGAAATGGCTAACGCAATGGCTCAGTTCCCACAATGGACTCAAGAGGAAATTCAGGGATACTTCGACCAAGGATGGAGCGTTGAAGCGCTACAAGACTGGGTCAAAAACCAGTGAGCGTGAAGAGCTTGCCAGAGCGATTGGATTGGGCTGACCATGCTTGGTCCGATCCCGATGGGGGCACGATTTTGCTCCACGGTGTTCTGCCCACGGTGGTCTATCCGCGAACCATGCGGCCACGTGAATCATGGCACGCCTTAGCAATCCTTGAACCACCTGATGTTGTTGACATGTGGGTTCAGGAAGAAAAGGACGAAGCAGAGTCTCCCGGTGTTAATCTTGCACACGGTCTGATTTCCGGTGGTTCCTTTGGAATTTACCTCGATGAAATTACCTTGCTTGAGGATGTCAAATCAGGCAGCTTCCCCGACCCTGAACCGCGACGCTTGCATCGAAACGCTGAGCGTCACGATCGCCCAGTCTACTACATCGAGCCAACAGCCGACGATGAATTTTGGAGTGAGCACCTGACCAACGAAGCCAAAGCAGCTTCGCATTGGAAAAAACTGCTCGGTATGATTTCACTGGGTGGGAAATGGAGAAAGCGCGTCAAAAAGAACATCTTTTCCGCCCAGAAACCGCCTAGGGGCATCTCCCCCAACTATGGCTCAGCAGCGGTGTTAGCTGCCACATGGTGGGACCTCAACGAATGGCTTGTTGGTGAGTCGGTCGTCAAAGCTCGGGACTTGCGGTATGCAGAGCGTCTTCGTGGAGCTCTTGCAGATGTGCGAAAGAGCCATGGGGGCGAAGCAGTGTTGCTTTTACCGTTGTATTTGCCTCATAGGAATGCGGTTTTAGCAGCGCTCGAAAACCTTCCAGAAGCAGAGGAGATTACTTCATACCCAACCGATTCGGACAACATGGAGGAGGAGTGACCATGGCGAGCGCAATCGAAGTTCGAATTGAGAACCAACTTGTTCGATTCGTACCGCCAAGCCCTGTTGATCAGGCGTCAGTCGTCGCTCAACTTGGAGGTCAACAGACCGGTGGCGTCGTCATCAAAGTCCTCGATCGCCCACGTGCAACGCTTGTCATCGACCAAGCCGGGCGAATTGTCGTTCACGGAACTCACCGAGTCGAAGCGGCTCGTGCCGCAGCAAAGGAATTGATGCTGCGCCTCGGATTGAACGATTCGGGATTGGAAACAGAACTCGGCCCGGTTGTGGCCTCCTTTGAATTTGGTCAAGCCCTCCTCGTCGAAAGCGTGGTTGGGGATTTTGGAGCAGGGACTGCTCACTTTGACGAACGCCTCGGCTGCACGATTGTCGATGACACGCGCCACAACCTCACGCTTCACATGTGGCCGAATGGTCGCTGCGTTGCAACTGACGCTCGCCATCGCAACATGGTGGCAATGGCTGCAGTGTATTGGAAAGGCCGATTCAATGAGCGAAACCTCTTGGTTGAACGCATTTGATTGGGTTTTAGCCCATGCGTTGAAAGGTCAAGCCTCCATCACAAGCATGAGGTTCATACATGGCTGCTGAGGTAAAGTGGAATGGTCCCATTGTGGACAATCACTTCCATTTGAATCGAAATGGCTTGTTTCTTCAAGCAGCGGGAGAATTCAAGCGGGTTGGCGGCACTGATTTGATCCTTGTTCATTGCCCGGATTTCTCCTCACCCCCAACCACAAGAAAAGGCCACCTTACCACCTATCAGGATACGGTTCGGATGGCAGAGGAAGTCCGAAAAGAACACGATCTCGGTGTCCGAGTGGTTTTAGGCCCTCACCCAGCGGCTTTTGCTCACCAATTTGAGGCCTGGTTGCAAGAAGATGGAGAGCATGGGGCAGAGCGAGCAATGGAAAATTATCGGGACAGCATCGATGCAGCGTTGGAACTGGTCCACGAAGGAAAAGCCCACGCAATCGGGGAAGTTGGAAGGCCGCATTGGCCGGTCAGCGACCGCGTTTGGGGCCTATCAAATCAATTGTTAGAAGAAACGATGAGCCTTGCTCACAAGGAAGGTGTGACCCTTCAATTGCATGTTGAGGGGGAATTAGAATCGACGTATGGCGACCTTGCTGCAATGGCTGAGCGCGTTGGTCTTGACAAACAACGTCTTGTTCGTCATTACGCGCCACCCACCGTTTCTGGTGATGTCACCCAAGGCCTCACTCCTAGTGTTTTAATCGGCAAAGGAGCCATTGAAGAAGTGCTTGCGACTGCCGAATCCTCGACCCATGGATTCCTGCTGGAAACGGATTACATGGATGACGTGCGCAGGCCAGGAGCAGTGCTTGGTCCCAAAACAGTTCCAAAGCGAACTCAACAATTGCTCGATGGTGGTCTCGATGAAGCCTTCTTGTGGAAAGCTCATCAGGATCTGCCAGATTTTCTCTATGGTCCTTCAGAATGAATCTTGGGTGCAAAGAGCCCTCATCATAGGAACCATCCGCCATCACATTGATGAGATAGCGCCTTTAGCCTTGGCTCATGGAACACTCGCGAAGAGGCTTCACAGCGTTGCTGGTGCTCGCTTTGTTCGTGCTTCCAGCACTCGCGTCACCAGCCTCAGCCCAAGGCTCACCTTTGCCGGCTGTTGAATTGGATTGCGGACCAGATCCAGTGATGGATGTTCATCCAAATTCATACGAAGATGCCGTTCTCCAATGCACAGTCACCAACCCTACTTCTGCCAGTGAAGTGGTTGAGGTGAACAAAGTAGAATGGGACGGTATCAATGTTGAAATGACCCTTAGCGAGGATGAATTCACCCTCGCTGCTGGCGATGAAGAGAGTTTCAACATCGTTTTCAGCGGTCAAACAAGACTGCCTGCCTCTCTCACTTATGATTTCGAGATTGAAGCAAAGGTCACCTCATGGAATAACCTTCCATACGGGCAGTTGCCAGACGGGCCATGGGTGGCCAACACCTCGTATTTGGGGGATTTTTCAATCGCTTCCTACGGCATGGTCGAGTTGCTCATGTCGGACAAAACTACCCGTGAACTTTCAATCTCAGAAGAGGTTGAATTTACCTTCCAATTCACCAACAAAGGCAACGACGCTGACGATATTCGAGTCAGCATCGCCAATGAAGCCGATCTTTCTGCTGCAGGGTTTTCATTCCCCGGGGGCACCTTCGTGTCTGAAGATGTTGCCTACCAAGGGACGTCCAGCCTCAGAACCTTAACCGTCCGCTCTCCTTCTGAATTGACCGAAGACATTCGCCTTCCAGTGATTTTCAAAGCAGAAAGCACAGTTGACAGCGATGCACCATCGAGCGAAATAACCGTTCAACTCAACGTTGTAGCACCGGGTCAATCCAATTCACTCGGCGGGAACTTAGAAGAAATTGACAAGGATCAATTGCTTCAATATGGCGCAATAGGTGGTGCCGTGATCCTCATGCTGTTGTTGATCGTTGTCTTGGCAAAAGCAACAAAACGCTCTTCCAAAACCGCAGATTCGGGAATTCAAATCCCTACCCCGCTGGAAATTCCCGAGGAACCCACGCCTTCTGCTGCACTCGATGATGAGTTTGATGATTTCTTTTCAAACTTGGATGCCCCATCCCAACCAGATGAATTTGACAATTTATTCGATGAATTGTAGGTCTGCTCGGCGGTTGAAAATGGGTCGCAGATTAGCGGTTTAACCGGTCTTTGCAGAGGGAACAGTGATAGGTTAGGTGTGCTGGCCAACACCTACCCATTGGGTAGGTGCTGTTATGCTACAATTGCAAGGTAAGACCGCATTTGTCTTTGGAGTGGCCAGTGAGGATTCAATCGCTTGGGCCATTTGTGAACAATTAGCGGCTGCAGGTGTGACGCTGTACCTTGGTTTCCAGAAGCGATTTATGAGCCGTGTCTTCCAGTTAAAGGACAAACTCCCCCAGATTGGAGGGTTCTACCCCTTAGATGTCGAGCAGGACGCGACAACGAAGGAATTTTTTGATGCATTTGCTGCTGAACATCCGGGTGTGAAGGCTGACATTATGATTCACGCCATCGGTTTTGCTCCACGCAGTTGCTTTGATCGACCGATTTTATTCGTTGAAGACCAAGACATCAACAAGGCCATGACCATTTCAGCCAACTCGCTCCAACGATGCCTCAAATTTGCCCTGCCCTACCTTAACCCCGGTTCTTCCACCATTACCCTGACCTATGCTGCTTCAACGAGGTTTGTGCCGAATTACGGCATCATGTCGATGGCCAAAGCAGCATTGGAGTGCTGGACGCGTGAACTGGCTTGTCATTTGGGGCCAGAGGGTCACAGAATCAATGCGATTTCCTCGGGGCCAATCAGAACGATTGCTGCGGGTGGGATACCTGGCTTTGACAAAATCTTAGACCATGTCGAAGCAAATGCACCTCTCCGCCGAAACGTCAACCAAGACGATGTTGCTGGTGCAACATTGTGGCTGGCAAGTCCATTGGCAAGCGGAGTAACCGGCCAGTGCATCCACGTAGACGGTGGCTATTCGATTACAATGGTCCCCCAGAGCATCATGAACGATTGAGGTGAGGGCATGACAATGACGACGGCTGATGGGAAACCCTGTGAGGGCCTTGATCAAGGCCCTTTCGAACCCATTGCGGTGATTGGTTTAGCTGCCTTGATGCCAGACGCAAAAAGCATCGATGCGTTTTGGCAGAACATCATCGATTCCAAGGTCAGTATTCGTGAAATTCAAGAGGGTCGATGGCCAGGTCCCGTCGACCATTTCTACAGAGAAGGAGGGCCTGGAAACAGCCAAGAGGGATTCACATACGCCAAAATCGGTGCACTTGTTCATGGTTTTGAATTCGATTGGCGCCGATGGAGGCAACCTCCTGGCAGCCTTCCGCAAATAGATCCGTGCCAACTATGGGCCGTTTCAGTCGCTGCGGATGCCATTGAACAGGCTGGTTATGATGGCGAAACCAAGGACATTGATCGTTCGCGCTGTGGTGTTGTTTTTGCCAATGCATTGGGCGGTGAAAACCGAAACCTCTCCAACATCCGTGTGTGGTCGAACCATACTTCTCAATTGGCCAAAAAGCATGGTTTAGCAGTGCAGAACATTGAGGCGTTCAAGGAGGACTTGTTGGAAGGCACGCCTCGTATTGATGAAGACACAATGCCTGGGGAATTAGCCAACGTCGTGTCTGGTCGTGTGGCAAATCTCTTGGATTTGCAGGGCCCAAATCATGCCATGGATGCTGCTTGTGCATCCTCAATGGCCGCTGTTCTGGATGCGTGCCGTTTGCTTCAAACTCGTCAGGTCGATGTCATGCTTGCTGGTGCAACAGATCGCACAATGGACCCTGCAACCTTTTCCAAATTCAGCGCCATAGGCGCCCTTTCTCCGAGCCATTCCACTCCATTCGATGCTCGAGCCAACGGGTTCGTCATGGGTGAAGGGGCAGGCGTTCTCTTGTTGAAGCGCTTGAGCGATGCCATTGCAGACGGTGATGAAGTGCATGCGGTCATTCGTGGCATAGGTGGTTCTTCTGACGGGCGAGGCAAAGGAATCACCGCACCAAGCCAAAGAGGGCAAGTTCAAGCCATCGCACGAGCTTACAATCAAGCAGGCTATGAGGCCAGTACTGTTGAATTGGTGGAAGCGCACGGGACCTCGACCAAGGTTGGCGACGCAACAGAACTCTCGACGCTTTCCCTGCTATGGGACGGCTTTCCTCATGGCGACCATGTTGCAGTTGGTTCGATTAAATCTCAAATTGGTCACTTGAAAGCAGCAGCCGGTATTGCTGGAATCATGAAGAGCGTCATGGCTCTTCACCATCACACCATCCCTCCTTCGGCAGGGTTTGAAACGCCAAATCCAACCGTTGAATGGAGTGAAATCCCGTTTTTCGTACCAACCGAGGCTCGGGATTGGCCAAAGCCAGAAGGCCACCCACGACGGGCTGGAATCTCAGCCTTTGGATTCGGAGGCACCAATTTTCACGTCGCACTGGAAGGCTATGAGGCCGCTTACCACAGTGAACTTGCAGCAAAATGGGAGCAGCGATGGGCAGCCTACGCAGCCATTGAACAACCAACTTCCACTGGCCCAAGCGCCCCCTCTGTGCTTGACTCGACCGCAGTGCCAAGCATGACTCACGAACAACTCAAGGCGATTGAAGGCGGCATGGTGCTTCTTTCCTCTCACGACTTGAAGGGCCTGAAATCCAAGGTGTCGGACCTTTCATTCAAAGGGACGACTTTTGATGAAGATCCAAAGGGCATACGCCTTTCCAACACCCTTCAACAGGCGTCAACCAGTTTTGACGCATCGGCACCGCTTCGAATGGCCATCATAGCCACTTCATGGGCCGAATTTGAGAAACGCTGTGCGTTAGCTGTCAAAGCGATGGACGATGAAGAAAAGTGGGGCTTCCTTCAGGCACAAGGCGTCCTCATCACAAACGATGCCCCACTTCACGAGAACGCCAAAGTCGCACACATGTACCCGGGCCAAGGCAGCCAGTATGTCGGTATGACTCACGATTTGCATCAACGATACAGCGCAGTTCAACAAGTGTGGTCCCAAGCCGACCAAACGATGATCGATGTTCTGGATGGGGAAACGCTGTCGAGTTTTGTTCTCCGTTCCAACCTCTCGAAAGAGGAGCAAATAGAGGCAGAGCACAAACTGAAGCAAACAGAGTACACTCAACCAGCAATGCTCACTGCAGACCTGGCTTTGGAGAGGGCGCTGAACGATCACGGGCTTCACCCCGATATGGTGGCTGGTCATTCCCTTGGTGAGTATGCAGCCCTCATGTCAGCAGGTATTCTGGACATGGACGGAGCGTTGCGTGCAGCCGCAGCTCGTGGAACTGAAATGGGTGCGGTTGAGATTGAGGATAAAGGGCTCATGGCCAGCGTAAGTGCGCCCTATACTGAAGTTGAAGCAATCATCAATTCCATCGATGGCTACGTGATCGCAGCCAACAAAAACTCGCCTAAAATGACCGTGATCGCAGGAGAGACTGCGCCTGTAAAAGCTGCGATGACTGCGTTCGAGGAAAAGGGCTTCCAGTCCATGCCGTTGGCCACTTCTCATGCCTTCCATTCACGGATTGTCGCACCAGCAAATGAACCGCTTCGCCGCTTCTTGGAAAGCCTCGAAATTCGTTGGCCAAAGATTCCAATTACGGCCAATGTAGACGGCACATTTTATCCAATGAATCCCTCAGATTCAGAAGACTTAGATGCCTCAAAAGAGGCAGTGTTAAGCAAGTTAGCCCTTCAAATGGCTTCCTCCGTGGAATGGACTTCACAGATTCAAAGCATGTACGATGCCGGTGCTCGAGTCTTCATTGAAGTCGGTCCAAAACGTGCACTGAGCATGTTCGCGGCTCAAATTCTCGAAGAGCAACCTCACTTGCCGGTGATGACCAACCATCCAAAGCAAGGTGGTATCGCTTCTTTCTTGACCGCATTGGCCACCATGGCTCTCGCAGGCCGACAAGTGAACTGGCCCACTCCAACATCCGAGGCGTTGACCGAGGCGTTCAGGGCAGGACCGATTGAAGCCCACAAAGCCATCTCTCCCTCAGAGGATTTGCGGACACGGGCCCGCCCATTGCCTTCAGCGAACAGTTCGACGGCTTCATCCGAAGTTCGACACATCGCCACTGTGACTTCGCCTTTACTTGACCCCGAGGTCGCAGCTCAAAAGGCGAAGGCTGCGTACTTGGGGGACAGGATTGCTGCACTGTGTGGCTACCCAGCTGCCTTTTGCAACGGCATGGTGAATCTTCGAACTGGGTTGGGCCTAAGCGATGCTCACATCACCACGCTGTTCCAAACCATCTCGGCCGAAGCCGACATCGACTCCTCTGTGGATGTCAGCACGGCAGAAACCGTTGCTGACCTCGCTCGATGGGTTTCCTCTCCACCGTCATCTTGGTCTCCTCGCACCTCAATGACGCACCGCCCCAGTTCGCCCACTCAAACCTCGTCAGCCACATCGGGGCACGACCCAATGAGCAGGCGTATGTCTGATCCATTCGTTGTCACCGGAGTCTCTCTCGGCCTGCCTGGCGGCGAGAGTGTGTTCAACGAAGACACGTTTGAGCGCCTTGTGCGCGGTGAAACCTGCATTTCCGAAGTCACTGATGAATACAAACAACGTCTGCTCGACAAAAACCTCGTCCGCCTCATCAAAGGGCGAGATGGTTCAGTGAACATGGACCAAGCCACAGAATTCGGGGACGTGCCACAACTTGCTGGCGTGAAAGGAGCATTTGACCTTGCAGAAGAGTTTGGTATTGACCCGAAGGTGATTCTTGCCTGGGACATCACCACTCAACTGGGTATGGCTGCTGGTCTTCTCGCCCTTCGAGACGCAGCAATTCCATTGACACCAGTTGAACAAATAGGCAAAGGAGGGCTTCGTCTTATTCGCAACTGGCAAGTGCCACAGCACACACGCGACCGGACCGGGATTGTGTTTGCATCGTGTTTCCCCGGCTTCCAAATGGCGTTGAAGCATGCCAAGCACAACGGTGACGATGGTGAAGGCCGGTTTGATCGTCGTTATCTGTTCCAAACCCTTGCTATGGGCCATTCCCAATTCGCCCAATATTCCGGTATCCGAGGCCCGAACACCATCATCAACCTCGCATGTGCTTCCGCAACAGCCGCATTTGGCGTGGCTGAGGATTGGTTGAATGCCGATCGAGTTGACCGAGTGGTCATCATCTCCGCAGATGACGTCACTGGTGACGATATGTGGGAATGGATTGGTGGTGGCTTTGCTGCATCTGGCGCCGCTGCAACTCACAATGTGGTTGAGGAAACTGCGCTTCCATTCGATCGACGCAGAAATGGTTTGATCCTCGGAATGGGTGCCGCCGCCTTTGTGGTTGAACGAAATTCAGAAGCAGCAGAACGTGGTGTTCAGCCAATTGCAGAATTGCTTGGCGCAACAACGGCGAATTCAGCGTTCCATGGCACTCGGCTTGATGTGGACCACGTTGCAGAAACAGTGGACAATTTCGTAACGAGCATGGAGCGGCAATGGGGCATTGACCGGCATGAGATCGCCCCCGATACCGTTTTCTTTTCTCATGAAACTTACACGCCGGCGCGCGGTGGTTCTGCTCAATCCGAGGTTCGTGCCTTGAGGGATACCTTCACGCACAGCACCGACAAACTCGTGATTGCCAACACCAAGGGCTTCACAGGACATCCAATGGCGGTTGGAATTGAAGACGCCAGCATGTTCCACGGTATGAAAACTGGACGAATCCCTCCGATTGCGAACCATAAGGAAACAGACCCTGAGTTGGGCAACCTCAACCTCTCGACCGGTGGCGATTATCCTAACCTGAAGTACGGCTTGCGTTTCGCAGCAGGCTTCGGTTCACAAATGGCCTTGAGTTTAGTACGCCGCTGGCCGGTTGTTGGTGAGCGAATTGACGGTGGTAAATTCCTAGCATGGAATCGGAAGTTAGCCGGAACAGAAGATGTGGTCTTGCGACTCTTAGATCAGAAATTGGTTGCTTATGTTGATGGCGACGATCACCTCCACGGTGGCGTACAAGGCGAGCCATGGCCAATCACGGCTCCATTCGAAGGAAAACCCTCACCTGCCCCTGCTGCAGCCGCCCCCGTTTCGGTGGCTCCAACCTCCGCCCCCACTCCAACCCCCACTCCTACAAAGCCAAGCCCGCCACCTGCTGACGTGGTAAGCAGTGCTCCACAGGCCGATGTTGTGTCAACAGTGATTGATGTGGTTGTCACTCATACAGGTTATCCAGCTGATTTTGTCGAATTGGACCAGGATTTGGAAGGAGAACTGGGCATTGATACCGTGAAGCAAGCCGAGATTATGGCTGATATCCGTGAACAATTCTCACTTCCAATTGATGAGGAATTTGTGCTTTCTGACTACCCTACGTTGAATCACATGATTGGATACATCGAGCGTATGAGTGGAGGAGCTGTCGCTTCCCCACCTCCAATTTCACCACATGCCGCTTCACCAGAACCTCCGAAACCGCCTGCACCCGAACCAGTGGCTCCAATTCTTCCTGCCGTAGCTGCAGTTGTTGTCGATGATTCACACATTCAATCCATCGTGGTCGAAGTCGTGGTGACGCACACGGGTTATCCCGCTGATTTCATTGAATTGGACCAAGATCTCGAAGGCGAACTCGGCATCGACACGGTGAAACAGGCAGAAATCATGGCTGATATCCGAGAACAGTTCGGATTGCCGGTAGACGAGGAGTTTGTCCTCTCTGATTACCCGACGCTCAACCACATGATTGCTTACATACAACGCATGCAGGGTGGGGCAGCCCCTGCTGTAGTTGCCGCTCAGCCAGCGCCTGCAATGGCGCCGCCAGAGCCAACACCCGTTGTGTCCTCGCCACCTCAGCCTCTCTCATCCGATGAAGAAGTTGATACAAGCCTCATTGAAATCGTTGTCAAGCACACAGGCTACCCTGCAGACTTCATTGAAATGGATCAAGACCTCGAGGGTGAACTTGGCATTGACACAGTGAAACAGGCAGAAATTATGGGTGATGTACGAGAAATGTTCAATCTCCCACTGGACGAAGATTTTGTTCTTTCTAACCATCCAACATTGAACCACTTCACCGCTTACATTCTACGAATGAAAGGAGGGCAACTTGCTGAATCTACCCAAGAAGCACCGACGGTTGTTGAGCCAGTTGCTCACCACGAAGCCATCACCCCAACCCCTGCTGTAAAGTCCGTTCCAAACCGCCGCTGGCAGATTGAGGTTGAGGCAGCACCGGGCGTGCACTCTCCACTTTCATTGACTGGAACTGCGGTTGTCACCGACGATGGCTGGGGCATTGCAGAAGCGTTTTGCCAGCGTGTGGAAACGGATGGAATGAACGCCATTCGAATTGGATTTGAGAGCAACATTCGAGACATGTCGGTTCAGCATGAGGGCAAGCGCTTGGTCTACCGAGCAGACCCGGCGAATCCTGAGCATATTGCAGCGGTGTGTGCTGCTTTGGCAGACCAGAACATCACAGCCCTTGTTCACATGTCGCCGCTTAAGTTAGCGAGTGCAACATGGGCAGAGGACAGTTATCCATCTTCTCAAATAGCGTTGGCAGCCCAAGGGTACTTCTCACTCCTGCAAGGTTTAGATGCACATTTCTCCACGCTTGAATCAGGTGTGATCGCATCGGTTACGGCGATGGATGGCCGCCATGGTAACATTGGTGAGCGGTTCAACGCTGTTCAATGTGCTGCGTCGGGTGTGACAAAATCCTACGCCTTTGAACAACTCCAGATGCGGTGCCGAGCCCTTGATGTGCATCCTGAATTGATTCTCGATCCCGTGCAGGCAGCCCAATTGATTCATCATGATGTGTTCAATTTGGCTGGTGAAGTTGAGGTTGGTCTTGATCGAGATGAACGACGATGGGGCTTAGTGGCCTTTGCTGAAGACCTCGTGGAAGACCGTCAACCCTTGGCTTCCGATGACACTTGGCTTGTCTCCGGTGGAGGATCTGGCGTGACCGCATCTTCCATTATCGCTGTTTCAGAATCCTCCTTTAATTCAGGCGCACATTTTGCATTGCTTGGACGTTCTCAATTAATCGAACAAACGAAGGCTTGGGTGACATGGGGCGAAGACGCTCTTGAATCCGAGCGAATTGCTTTGCGCGAGCGTTTGGCGAACGCCAGTGAAAATGGTAAAGTCACCATCGTCGAGTGGAACAAAGTTTGGCAAAAATTCACCCGTAGCCGAGACGTCTACTTGACCATGGCTTCCATCGAGTCGACCGGAAATTCAGCAAGTTATCACGCCGTTGATGTCACTGACCTCGAAGGTATGCGTGCTGTGGGTGCCTCATTGAAGCGTCCAATTACGGGATTGATTCATGGAGCAGGCCTAGAAGATTCCAAACTTGTTGCAGATAAGGAATTCAACACCTTTGACCAGGTGGTTCGCGTAAAGGTTGACGGGTGGCAATGCATGCTCGCAGCTGGTGTGGCTTCCGGTGCAGAAACGCCTCGGCTTGCTGTGTGCTTCACGAGCGTCGCAGGACGGTTTGGTAACGGTGGTCAAACTGATTACGCAGCAGCAAACAGTGTATTGGATGCAGAAATGGCCCGTCTCACTGCGTCTGGGAGGTGCCGTGCTGTTGCTATTGGATGGACAGGCTGGCGTGATGTTGGAATGGCCACACGTGGCTCAATAGAAGCGGTGTTTGCAGCAGCAGGAATTGCTACTCTTTCAGTGGATGAAGGAGTGAACATCTTCGCGGATGAGGTCCTTGCAGGTGGTAAACGTCGAGTGATTGCCTGTGGTTCATTGGGCACGATGGATCATTTTGACGCCTTTAGAGATGCTCCTTTACGATTGCCGGCGGAAATGGCAGGGACGATTGCAGACCCTTCCCGATTCCCATTTGTTGACAAAGTCTTGGCGCTTGAGGAAGGGAAATCTTTGACTGTACAATCAACTCTTTCTGTCGCAGACCATCCTTTCCTTGGTGACCATGCCATCGAAGGCGTACCTTACCACCCCGGTGTGATGGCTTTGGAGATGTTTGCTGAAGCGGCTCTTCTGCTCAGACCTTCCACCTGCCTTGCTGGCTTTGAATCGGTTGAGTTTGGTTTGCCTGTCAAATTACTCAAGGGTGCTATGACGGTGCGGATTCACGCTGAGTACGAACGAAGCGAAGGCGACCTTTCGTGGATTTCATGTCGCCTCGTGTCGGACTTAACCAACTCAAAAGGAGAGGTCTTTGGTGAACGGGAACATCACACGGCACGAGTCCGTATCGTTGAAAAATCTGAAGATTTGTGGCCATTCTTGCAAAGCGAGGTGGACGCTCTTCCTGACATTGGTGTGCCGCCTAAGGGCGAACTCGCCGAACATCCGACGTTCATTTACCGGCGGTACTTCCATGGCCCTCGATTCCAATCGCACGGAGGTGTGCTCCGTGGCGTTGGTGATGCATCAATGCCTGGTGCAGACGGCATTGCCCTCATGCGTCACCAGTTGCCTGCAACCGATCAATTTGCTCAGGAAAGCGAGGGCGAGGCAATCCTTCTGGAGGCTTTACCAATGTTGATTGAGGCAGGGTTCCAAAATGCGGGTTTGGTCGCCATGGAAAGTGAAGGGTTCTCTTCACTGCCAGTTGGCATCGAATGGTCGAGCATGCTGCGTGTGCCTGAACGTGATGAAGCACTGAGATTGCGTAGCATTCAAACAGCTGCGGAAGAAGCGGGTGTTACGGTGCATGATGTCGTGATCGTTGGCGATGATGACGCACCGGTTTTGGCGTTGAAGGGGCTGCGACTCAAGGGCATGGCTCCTGTTTCATCCGACGATGCATTCACCCTTGAACGATGAATGAGGCCTTTGAGTGACCATTCAACTCCTTCATCCACCAGGGCAAATCGAACCTGAGTGCCTCGTTGCACGCTGTCCAATACGTACCCTTTCAATCGAAGAGGTGCCTCTTGCCCATGCTGATGAGGTGTCCACATTTGTGATGCAAAAACGCAGAGATGAACATCTCACAGGTCGCTGGTTGCTCGCTGAAGTCTTGCGTCAGTTGGGCCATGACCCATCCCTGCTCACAGTTGAACGAACACAACACCGAGCGCCTTACCTCGCTTACATTCATGGCGTGTGGAAGAACACGCCTCTTCCTTCGATCAGCGTGGGGCACAGCGATGGCTGGGCCTATGTGGCTGCCGTGGAGCCTGGTTGGCGAATTGGAGTCGATGCTGAAGCAAGCGATCGCGGTATTCAGGCAAATGCGTTTGACATGATGGCCAAGGGTGAGGAATTGGAGAGGTTGAACGCTAATCCTGATTGCGCCATCGAGGTGTGGGTTTCTAAAGAAGCCATCCAAAAAGTTCTCGGATTAGGGATGCATCTCAACCCACGTGAGATTGAAATTCCAATTGGAGTGGAAAAGGCACTAATTTCAATTGAAAAATCAAAAATTCAATTGATAAAATGGATTCATCTAGAGGCTCAAATAGCCCTTGCTATTGCCCCAGGTTCAATGTCGGTGGCAACCGCAGAAGACCGGCTGCTTGAGGTGACGAAAGTGGCCATGTCTGAGGGTGATTGGGGCGTGGGCTGTAACACTGCGAGAAACAATGTCTGATCAACGCCAAAACATGTAGGATGAGCGGCTGGTTTCCCAAGGCAAACCAAACTGGATACCGAGTTCTGTTAGGATGACATAGTTGAACAGCAGATAACAGACATAGGTGATGGACACCACAAGAAGAGAGGTGTTTACCACCTTGCGTCGTTCTTGTTTGGCTTGGTCGAGCGTGCAGATGCCTTGATTTCTAAAGTAGAGCGTGAGGCCTATGCCTACGCTTCCTGCTGCAACGAGCCCCATCAGTGGTCTGAACCACCCATAGCCATCTTCTCCCCAGTACAGGGTGTCGGAGAGGGCTGCACCGGTGGACACTGTTGCAAGGCCAAGCATCACTAAAACGACGGATGGAAGGCAACACATTGAGGCGATGAGGGTTGAGCCCGCAATCACCTTCCACAGGTCCTTCACAGGCTGGAAAGCGCTGCTTACCACCTGCTCGGTCATGGTTGTAAAAGCACAGGTTTGCTTTTGAATGGGTGTTTTTCCTCACTCACTGAAGATTTCGAATCTCTGGGGTTTGATCTGCAATCATGAACTCCAGCATAGCAGCCCACATCACGAATTGGATTGATTTCTCGAGTTCGTCTTGGCCGCCGACTGAACTGATCATGTTGTCAAGCGTATCAGAAGGGGAGTGGTATGCGCTGTAATCATCATCATAGGCGCCTAAGTGGAAGATGGTTTGAGCCCCTAGGTCTCTGAATGTGACGTGGTCTGAGCGACCGAATGTGTCTTCGTGAACATCCATCACCAAGTTGTCGTGTTCATCCCAATGCTGATCGCATCCAGCACCGTAAGTTCCATCAATTCGCAAATCCATTGGGGCTTTGAGGACGTTTCGGTGGACATGGTCCATGACTTCTGTAATGGCCAACTCATCCACTTCGGGGTCGGTGTCTGGACCTGACCAGGCGTGGTAGGGGAATGGTTCACCTGTGTCTTTAACAGCCGGCCAAGAAATGCCCATCATGTCCATATTGATGTAAAAGCGGAGTTCCTTATCCTGGGGTAAGCAGTAGTCGCAATCGTTGTTTGCGAACGCATTGGATCCACGCAATCCTTCCTCTTCGGACGACCACAAGGCGAGGAATGTGTCACATTCAAACTCGACATCGACGAAAGCCTTGGCATACAGCATCATTGCAACCGTTCCTGCGGTGTTGTCGTATGCACCCTCGTAAGTGCCACCAGCCGGAGGTGATGCGGGGGGGGCGATGTCCATGTGAGCTCCCATTCCCTGTACGCATGTGTCCGAGCGCCCATCTTTCCAAGCGATGATGTTGAGTGATTCTGGTTGAGTTGGGTTGAGGTGGTCTGTAACACGCATAATGTGTGTTTCATAACCAAGCCCTTCGAAATGGCCATGGAAGAAACTTGCAGCGCGTTCAAACGCAGGGTTCGGAGAGCCCATCCAGCGATTGATGTATCCGCCGCATTCTGTTGAATCGGCACATACGCTCAGGATAAATTCCATTTTATCGAACCATTCTTGGCCGTTGACAATTGGTGTTCCTGCTCCTACGGTAATATCAATCTTTGATGCAGTTCCATCTTCGTGAACCACGGTCAGTGAAGTTGCGTTCACATAGGGGGTGGTGATGATTTTTCCAGTCAGCAGATCGCTGTTTTGCACTTGGACCACACCCAAAGGTACGATGCTGTCATTGACAAAGAGAAGAACATCTTGCGGGACGACCAGGCGGGTTCCTTCTCCTTCAAGGGTGAAAATGTGCCATTCACCAGCTCGCATTTCCGCCTCGCCAGCAGGAAGGAAGTCAATTTTGAGTGCGTCAGTGTTTTGCATCTCACTCTCCTCGGCTTGGCCAAAACAACCGGCCAGTGGCGCCATGATCATTAAAACAATGAGGCCGAATGCACGAAGTGAGTGTTTCATATCCATCCCTATCGTAAGCGCAGTCTCCGTCCCTCTTAGGCGTTCGCTTCCGATGTGATGCAGAGGGCCAGACTGAGGGCGACTATTTCGTGAACTTGATATAGGGTGACTCACTCGCCACTATGTAACCGATGGTTCAGTAATGAGTGTGGGGTCAATGGCGAGTGGAGACGATTGGGAAGAACAACTGATTGAACAACTGGTCGAAATGTTCCGCAATATGGGCATGAACATGGACAAAGAACAGATTCGTGGGATGATGGAGCAATTCCGTTCCCAATTCGAAAACATGGGCCTCGATGCAGAAAAAATTGCAAAAGGCGATGTGAACTTCAACTTTGATCTCTCCCACTTGAGCAAAATGTTCCAATCTGGCAAATCAATGGAAGACATTCTGAGCAATCTTGGAATGGACGTTCAAGTGGATGCAAGTCCGGTTGAAATCAAGGCACCAGAGGTCGAGGACACGCTAGAAGAAGTCATCAATATCCCTGCTAACGATGTTTACCTCGACGGTTGGAACATGGCTGTAACCATCGACTTCACACTCCGTGGTGAAGTCGAAGAGAGCGAATTAGAACTCGCTTTGGTGCGTCAAGGTCAACGAATCGAAGTCATCCAAGACACCCTGCAGGGGCCACTTGCTCAAATCGACTTGCCCCATCCATGTGAGGACCTCGTCGACTGGTCTCTCAACAACGGAATTCTCGACATCACCCTCAAACTTACGCCCCAGGGGTCAGCTGTAGATACAGATGATTCAATCCCTGAGGCGCCAGATATTCGAATCGATCTTGGCGACGAGAGCGATGACGATGATGAAGACGACGACGGTGGCATCCCCATCTTTTGAAAAAGGAAGTGAACATAATGAGCAAAGTAATAGGAATTGATCTAGGAACAACAAACAGCTGCGTAGCAACAATCGAAAACGGTGAACCCGTTGTCATCGCCAACGCAGAAGGCGCACGAACAACCCCGTCCGTTGTGGCATTTGCCAAAGACGGAAGCGAACGAATGATCGGTGTTACCGCCAAGCGACAAGCGGTGACCAACACCGATCGAACCATGATTTCCGTCAAGCGCCACATGGGCACGGACTGGAAAACCAACGTCGACGGAACGGATTACACTCCACAAGAGATTTCCGCCTTCATTCTTCAAAAGTTGAAGGCTGATGCAGAGGCATACCTCGGTCACGAAATCAAGCAAGCGGTCATCACCTGTCCAGCCTACTTTACCGATGCCCAGCGAACAGCAACCAAAGATGCTGGTCGAATTGCAGGATTGGAAGTGCTCCGAATCATCAACGAACCAACAGCTGCAGCCCTTGCTTACGGTGTTGACAAAGGCGAAGACCAGACCATTTTGGTGTACGACCTTGGTGGTGGAACCTTTGACGTGTCCGTTTTGGAAATCTACCAAGTGGACGGCCAACCTCAAATCGAAGTGAAGGCAACAGCTGGGAACAACAAACTTGGTGGCGACGATTTCGACGACCTTGTCATCGAATGGATGGTTGCCGAATTCAAGAGGGATACGGGCATTGACCTCAGCAAAGACGCTCAAGCCATGTCTCGTTTGAAAGAAGCAGCAGAGAAGGCTAAAATTGAACTCTCTGGGACTCAACAAACTCAGATCAACCTTCCGTTCATCACCATGCGCGATGGACAACCAGAACACATGGACATGACATTGAGTCGAGCGAAATTTGAGGATCTTATCTCCAAATTGATTGAAGCGACAATGGGCCCAACGCGGCAAGCCATGAAGGATGCAGGCGTCAAGAAGGGTGATGTGGACAAAGTGATTCTGGTCGGTGGTTCAACCCGTGTCCCAGCGGTCCAAGAAGCGGTTGAAAAGGAAGCAGGCAAGGCGCCTTACAAAGGCATCAACCCTGATGAAGCAGTCGCCATGGGTGCCGCTCTCCAAGCTGGCATCATCTCTGGTGATGAGGGCGTTTCCGACATTCTTCTGCTTGACGTCACGCCGCTTACGCTCGGAATTGAGACGCTTGGTGGCGTCATGACCACCATGATTGAGCGAAACACAACCATTCCAGCGCGTCGCTCGGAAATTTATTCCACAGCAAGTGATAACCAACCTGCTGTGACAATCCATGTCCTCCAAGGTGAGCGCAACTTCGCTAAGGACAATGTGACGTTGGGTGAATTCACCTTGATGGGCATTCCAGCAGCTCCTCGTGGAACTCCACAAATCGAAGTCACCTTCGACATCGACGCGAATGGAATCGTCAATGTGAGTGCAAAAGACATGGGCACAGGAAAGGAGCAATCGGTGAAAATCGAGGCCCAAACCTCCCTGTCTGAAGATGAGATCCAATCAAAGATTGCCGAAGCTGAGAAATTCGCTGAAGAAGATCAATTGCGCAAGGCAAAGGTCGAATTGCGAAACATGGCTGACCAAGTGGTTTACCAAACTCGAAGAACCTTGGATGAATCTGCAGACAAACTTGACGATTCTGAAACCGACCCAGTCAAGGCTCATCTCGATGAACTCGAAAAGATGGTTCAAGATGACGATGGAAAACCACTCGACCTCGACGACATCGATGACGCTGCGATCCAAGCCAAGGTCAAGGAAGTCGAAGAAGCCATGCACGCTGTTTCAGCGAAACTGTACGAAGCGGCTGCTGCTGAAATGGCCGAGCAAGATGGTTCGGGAGACGATGGTGACATCAACGTCGGCGGCGATGATGTTGTTGATGCTGATTTCGAAGTTGTCGAAGAAGACGAAGATTGAGTTCAACCAACCCATTTCGGCTGAGAGTTGACCTTATGGCGAGAAGTCGGGTGGCCTCACCATGAGCGATGTTCCAATCCTAAAGGACACCGAACGGTCAACCGGCCGTGGTGCACTTCAGAAGAACATCCAAGCCGCTTTGGCACTCGCAGGTGCAGTCCGCTCAACGCTTGGTCCTAGGGGCCTCGATAAATTGCTGATTGACGACGATGGCCGGACCATGGTCACCAACGACGGTGTCACGGTTTTAGAGTCTGCAAAGGTCGAACACCCAGTGGCTCGTATGATCATCAATGCATCTTCAGTTCAAGATAAAATTGCTCGAGATGGGACCACATCAACTGTTTTACTGTGTGCAGAAATGCTGCAAAATGCGTGGCACCTTGTCACCCAAGGCGTTCACCCAGCGATCATTGCCCGTGGATTCCGTATGGCTGAAACCCATGCAAGGGCTGAACTTGAATCGATTTCATTCCCCTCGTTGCGCAAGCATCGAATCCTTGCAACCAAAACATGCCTGACTGGCAAAGGCCACGAAAGCATGCAAGCCTTGCTTGCTCAACTGGCACTGGATGCGGCAGAAGCGATTCTCGTTCAAGGCGAGGATGGGGCGTTTGCCGATCCTACCCGTGTCAAAATTCTCCAACAATCCGGTGGTGTGATCGGCGACAGTCAACTCGTCACAGGGCTTGTGTTGGCCAAGAATAGAATTCATGAGGACATGCCTCGGCACATCAAAGGTGGCAAAATCTTGCTGATCGATGGAGGCATTGAGCGCCGGGCAATGATGGGCAGCGTGAAACTTAAGGTCACCTCAACTGGCGTGCTGGATGCATTTAGGGCGAAGGAAACGGCTCTTCTCAAAGAACAGGTCGAACAACTGAAAGCCCTCGGTGTGGATTTATTGGCCTGCAAGGAGGGCATCGATGACGATGCCCGTATGATGCTGACAAAAGCCGGTATCAAAGCGTTTAGACGGGTGGCTCGAGCTGACCTTGATCTGCTTGCTCGGGGCTGTGGGGCAACCCTCGTCCATGATGTGAACCGGGCACAGGAGTCTGATTTAGGGGCGTTTATCTCAAGTAAAAATGAAACATGGGGCACCACCGTTCATTGGATTGTTGAGACTGAAGAAGGCGGTGCCACATTCATCGCTAAAGGCAGCACTGAAGCCGTCTTGGGTGAGGTGGAACGTTGCTTTGCTGACGCCCTCGGTGTGGCTTGCCAACTTGTCGAAGACGCTCGTCTTGTCCCAGGTGGAGGGGCGACCCAAGTGGCCCTTGCTCGACGATTGCGTCGCTATGCAGAATCGATTCCCGGACGAGAACAATTGGGCGTAGAGGCTTTTGCGGACGCGCTTGAAGTCATTCCGAGGGTTTTGGCGGAAAACGCTGGCTTAGATCCAATTGACACGCTGCTCAATTTGGTGGCCGCTCAATCAAACGCACCTGCTGACTTGGCGGATCGTATTGGCTTGAATGTCATCGAACGTAACCCTCGTAACATGGTCGAGATGGGCGTGCTTGAGCCTTTGTTGATTCTCGATCAGGGCATCGCTGGCGCAACCGAGGCTGCAATCTCAGTGCTGCGCATCGATGATGTGTTGTGGGCAAAGCAAGATCCCTCAATGCCTGAAGTTCCCCAAATGGAATAGCCGTTGAAACGCACGCCTAAGGGAAGAAGATAGGATGTTCCTTCAAATAGGGGTTGTTTGGACCTTTTACTGATGGGGACAGACAGTCAAACCTGCGTAGGTATCGACGACATCGCAATTCATTTCCCCCGTTTGTACATGGACATGCGGGATTTTGCTGAATTGCGTGGGGCAGACTTTGGTAAACTCAACAAAGGACTTGGCCTCGAAGCAATGTCCATTCCCGATGTTCACGAAGACACTGCAACCATGGGTGCCATGGCAGTGATGCAGATTATTGATCGGAATGGTTTGGATCCAAACACGATTGGACGAATGTACCTGGGGACTGAATCTGCTCTTGATGGAGCGAAACCCACTGCAACCTACATCGTCGATATGCTTACTCAGCGGTATGAAGAGCGGTACGGCAGTGAATGTTTCCGGAATTGCGACGTCGTGGACATGACCTTTGCCTGCATCGGTGCGGTCGATGCACTCCACACAACCCTTGACTGGGTTGCCCGTTCCACTGAACATGACGAACGAGTGGGGATTGTGATTTTCTCTGACAACGCTAAGTATGCTCTCGAATCTTCTGGTGAATACACCCAGGGTGCGGGCGGTGGCGCATTGCTTATCCGTCGCAATCCTCGTCTGCTAGAAATTCCAGATTGCATTGGTGTCTCGACCACTCCAGTGCATGATTTCTTCAAACCTCGAAGAGAAGTAACCCTCCGTTCAGTGATCACGAACGTCATACAACTCGCCCAAGAGACGGGTCAAACCGTGAAGAAAGGTCTCGTTGATCGTATGATTCGGCATTTACCAGAATCAACGGTGCGTAAGCTTGGCATCTTTTCTCACGGCGAAACAAGCGTGAGTGTTCATCGCGATGAACCGATTTTCGATGGGCAGTACTCCAACCGATGCTACCAAGCAGCGGTTCGTCAAGCGTTCCACAATTTTGCCAAGAAAGCCGAAAGGCAAGGTCGATACGCACCCGCTGACGATGAGCGCCTGACCGAGCAATGGTCTCGAATCATCATGCACTTGCCGTATGCGTTCCAGGCAAAGCGAATGTTCCCGGACATTTTCCGCCACGATCGAATCGATACGGAAATATGGGCAGAAATAGCAGAGAAGTTGGGTCCCATGCCAGAACCTCATGATTCTGATGACCCGCAAATTATCGAAATTTGGGAGAAAGCAATGGACGGATACCGCCGGGCCATCTCGAAAACACCGGAATACATCGCATTCCATGAAAGCCGAATCGAAAAAGGTCAGCGCGCAAGCAGCCTGATTGGAAACCAATACACAGGTTCCATCTTCCTCGCCTTGATGTCGACGTTCGAATCTGATTTCGAAGAAAACTGTAACCTTGATGACACCCTCTTTGGCCTGTGCGGCTACGGCTCTGGAGCGAAAGCAAAGGTGTTTGAAGGCAAAGTCAACCCTCGATGGCGAGAAGTTGTGTCTCGATGGCACCTCTTTGAACGCCTTGCAGGACGATTAGCGATTGACCACGTCACCTACGAGAACCTTCACAAGGGCTTACAAGACGAAAGCGTCGTCACGCCACAGGGAGAATTCGCTCTTGTTGAAATCGGAGACGAAGGCGTCGACGAAGGCGCTCGCCGTTACCGTTGGATCGGGGCTTGACCTCAGAAATCAAGCACAACTTTGCCACACTGGCCTTCAATGGCCAATTCGACAGCTTGTGGAAAATCATCAATGCTCATTCGGTGAGTGAGCACACGTTCGACATCGATTTGCCCTGCTTCGAGAAGCGCGTGCATGGTGTCCCAGGTGGACCACATCTTTCTTCCATTGATTCCTTTGAGGTGCAAGTAACGGAACACAAGGTCGTTCATTGGCACTTCCGGGGTTGGATTGCCATAGACCGAGAGGACATTGACATAGCCTCCCATCCGAGTGCTGTGGATGGTGTTGGCAAGGGCTTGAGGCGAGCCTGAGAACTCACATGAATTGTCGACACCTCGCCCGTCGGTGGCATTGAGGATTTCTTGGATGACATCATGGTTCTTTCCAAGCACGAGATCAGCACCCAATTCTTTGGCTAAATCCATTCTGTAATCGTTGTCCCAATCGACGGCAATGACCATTTCTGCCCCCATCGCTTTGGCCGCATTGACCGCAAAGAGCCCGATTGGACCAAGGCCGTGGATGGCTACTGTTGCCCCTTCGACAGGACCTCCAGTGAGGGTATGGATGGCATTACCGAGAGGGTCTTGAATCGAGGCGTGTCCTGGGTCCAACCCCTTTGGAATTTTTCGAGCGTTGACGGCTGGCGCAACAAAATAGGGGCCAAAAGCCCCATTGATGTGAACGCCGAAGATCGAACCATTTTCACAAATATGCGCGTTTCCTTCATCGCACCGTGGGCAATTCCAGCACGCAAAATGGCACTCAATGGCGATAAAGTCGCCCACAGCTGGCGTGCTGACCCCTTCACCAACTGCGACAACTTCACCGCACGTTTCATGGCCGGTGATGGTGCCCAAGGGAACGTTTTCTCGACTCCACTCATCCCACTTCCAGATGTGTATGTCCGTTCCACAAACAGAGGTTGAATGGGTCTTGATGAGTACTTCGTCTCGTCCTGGCTGGGGGACAGGGTGTTGCTCACGAGTGAAGCCACCAACCGAATCGAGGGTTTTTGTCCATGCCATCATGGTCTTCGGAATGGTCACCATGCTCGCCCTCCCCAGTTGTTCAGCGAGTGCGCCTTTTGATTCTTCGCTCAACATGGCACGGTGGGACACACGCGTTCGTTGAGGTATGTTGATATGGGAGGCGCGACGGCCTAAAAGCCCGTTGATGTGCATGAAGTACGTTGTTGTGAGCGGGGGCGTCCTGTCCGGATTGGGCAAAGGAGTAACAGCAAGCAGCATTGGCGTTCTGCTCAAAAGCGCGGGGCTGAGGGTTACTTCAATCAAAATTGATCCCTATCTCAACAGCGACGCTGGGACAATGTCGCCGTTTGAACACGGTGAAGTGTTCGTTCTTGACGACGGCGGCGAGGTGGATTTAGACCTCGGTAATTACGAACGCTTCCTCGACATCAATCTTGCAAAGGACAACAACCTCACCACAGGAAAAATCTACTCAAAAGTCATTGAAGCAGAACGAAGGGGTGACTACCTCGGTAAAACGGTTCAAGTGATCCCTCATGTGACCAATGCGGTCCAAGAATGGATAGAGGATGTAGCTCACCAACCAGCGGACGGAAGCGGAGAAATTCCGGATGCTTGCATCATTGAACTTGGAGGGACGGTTGGCGATATTGAATCCGCACCATACATCGAAGCCCTCAGACAATTCCAATTCCGCGTCGGGCGTGAAAACGTCACCTTCGTGCATGTGTCCTTGGTACCAGTGATGGGTCCAGTTGGTGAACAGAAAACCAAACCAACCCAACACACGGTCAAGGAACTCCGGGGCTTAGGCATCACGCCAGACATCTTGGTGTGCCGATCAAGTGCTCCGCTCAACGATGAGACGAGAGAAAAACTAGCGGCGTTTTGCCATGTATCCCCTCAAGCCGTGATGTCGACTCACGATGTGCCAAACATCTACCACGTCCCATTGATGCTTCAGGAACAGGGATTGTGCGACATTTTGGGAGTGGACTGCCATTCGACCGACCTTCTAAAGAATTGGAAACACATGGCACATCATCTGGACACCCTCACAGAAGAAGTTCATATTGCAATGGTTGGGAAGTACACCAACCTCTCGGACGCCTACCTCTCCGTCATCAAGAGTTTACAACATGCTGCAATGGCAGTGGATCGAAAACTCATTATCGATTGGATTGAAGCCAGTCATCTGGAAGAAGATTGGGCTCAACAAGAAGAGACCGCTGCCGCATGGACCATGCTCAAGAGTGCAGACGGTGTTCTCGTTCCTGGTGGATTTGGAGACAGAGGTGTCGAAGGAAAAATTGCTGCTGCGAATTATGCGCGTACAAGCAACACGCCCTACCTCGGAATTTGCCTTGGGCTTCAAGTTGCAACGATTGAATTTTGCCGCAACGTGCTAGGCTTTGAAGGAGCGAATTCAACCGAGTTTGATGAAAATACACCGACTGCTGCAGTTGTGTTCATGCCCGAAATTTCCAAAACCCATCTAGGTGGCACCATGCGTTTGGGCGCACGCCCAACCCTTTGGCAGGTTGATGATTGTAAGATCAAACAGTTGTATGGCGACGGGGATGCTGTTGACGAACGCCACAGGCATCGCTACGAGGTCAACCCTGACTTGATTGAACGAATCGAGGAAGCAGGCTTGATGTTTGTTGGGAAGGATGAAACGGGGCAACGCTGTGAAATCTTCGAACTTGACGGGCACCCCTACTACGTTGGAGTGCAATATCATCCCGAATTCAAAAGTCGACCTGGCCGACCAAGCCCTCCGTTCCTTGGTTTGCTCAAGGCTGCCACGAACCAACTGTGAGACGAAGACCAGCTCTAGGCCTCTTCGATTCGGATCAGCCTTGTGGTTCTGAAGCCCTGTAATATTTTGACAAACCGCTTGGCCTGGAATTCAGAATCCAGTTCAGGGTCTCCAGTGTCGATTCTGACAGCTTGCAAACCGATGAGTTTTGCTGGAGTCGCAACGCCCAAGATGTTCTCAAATTCGATGACCCGCAACACCTCAGGGGAAAGTTGGAGGTTCCCTCTTCCAATCAAAAAGCCCTGCCCCCCCATCGGTGAAAGGAGGAGGAGTCTGGGCTTAGGTGCGCCATTTTCATCCACGTGTTTGGCCAACACACTGAGCAGGTCCTGCTCATTCAAATCGGCATAGAGTGTGCGTTGCCCATCAATGTCCGGACCTTGAGCATCGATGCCTAGCAATGTTAATTCGAGATTGACGTGTTCACCCATTCGGCGTAATGTGCCCCCACTGCCCCAGACAATCATCAAATCAGGGTTGTCTTCGAGCAAGGTCTGCACGTGATGAGCAAGCCCTTCGATGGTGTCAACTTCGCTTGATCGCTCCACCTGTTCTTTGGCACCTTGCATGAAACGAGGGCTTGATGGAGTCCATGCTTCACCGTACATTCTCACTTTCCAAACGCCTTCTTGGTAGACGTCTTCATCCAAATCCATGACTTCAGTGATGGCACAGCGCAAATCCCCGAGGATGAACGCTAGAGCTACTTCCGCTGCTGCCTTTGGGGTGGTCGCGAAGCAACCTGAATGCATTTTCACGCCACCGGGCACGCCGATGAGGGGCACCTCCTGTGCCTTTGCTCCCATGCTTTCCAAAGCGTTGACAATGTCCCTCGTTGTGCCATCGCCACCAGCATAGAGGATGGCTTCAACCTCGGCCTTGACTAGTGCACAAACCAAGTCATGTGTGTCACTGTCTGCCGTTGTCTCTGGTGTGGTCCCAATGGGTTCGAAAGAGAGTTTGTCGTTTTGTTCGCTCACCCAAGTGCCACCCATACGGCCTTCCCAGCCTACGAGGGTGATGTTCGATTCGGTTCGATTAAGCGAGCCTTGCAATAAGGTGGAAAAGGCATTGAGTGCATGATTCATACGGGGTCCTGCTCGGTCTTCAGCACCCGCTGCCCGTGCTTCTGAAGCACGCCCATCGCTTCCTTTGAATCCCAATTTCCCGCCGAGTCCGGCGTCAGGATTGACAACCACCCCGATGCGCATGGTGAGTCGTGAGTGTTCTCCTTCAAGAAGGCCTGTGCGAATGGTTGTCCAACGATGTTCTCAAGAACACCTTTGATGCCCGAGGCGCATGGACCATCTCCAGCGACGAAAAACGGCTATTTTGACGATGGTCATTTCCACGACAACCTGGATTTTACTTGGCTATGGGACATGGTTGATGAATGGATGTCGTGCATGGCTCCCATACATTTCAGATTTTGATTTGTATCAACCTGGAGACACAATTTTCACCGCTGGAACCTTTTTGAGCGGATTTCTCGTGTTCTGGATTGTCATGGAATTACATTCCATGAACACCCAACGGATCAATGATGGTGAGCACGGCTCTTTGTGGCATGGATTGAACCATTTGGCCGTCTTCCCAGGCCTCATCGGTGCGTTTTCATGCATCCGAATCGGAACCGTCCCTTGGGATACCGACGGTCCAATGCACGGGCATTATGCCATGGATATTTTCTACAACGGTGTGTATTGGTGTTTGCTTGTGACGGTTGTCTCGATGCGTATTTGGTGGACATCTCCCAGATTTAAGCGCATTCTTTGGTTAAGGCTAGGGGCTGCAGTTAGCGCCGCAGTGGGGCTCTACAAAATGATCACAACGCAGATTGGTGTGTGGGGCGATGATTTTGATTGGGACGCCTACAATGCTTCAGCTTCAAACATGCTCGAGTTCTGCACTGAGGCTTTGGAGCCAGCCATCAACACCGGTGCTGCTTGGGAGTATGTCTTGGTTGCGGGTATCCTTGGAACCATTCTTTCCTTCCTCCCCGAGGTTACCTTTGAAGGTGAAGAAGAGGAATGAATGAGGCCGAATACCCCAGCATTGATGGGCTCAGCGGGACTTGTCCTCACCATGAGCAAGACACCGAAGCGAGCGCCGTCGCTGGAAGAGGCCTTGGAAAAGGGGTTTTCCGAATTGAAAATTGGAGAGGCGAACCTTCAACCGACACCAGAACACAACGCCGCCTCAGTTGAGCCACAACCCCCAGAACCTGCACAACCAATCCTTTACAATCAAAAATTCGAGGCTGTGGAAGATCGTCAAGAATTTGTCGTGGCCAACCCAACAAATCAAGCCAAACCAGAAAAACAGGCGGACGAGGTAAAAACGCTGGTTTCGAAGGATGCCACAAGCACAATTGGTGATGAATTCGACGTGGAATGGTAAGAGTGATACAGGTCCTTATCAATCAAATCCACTTCCAAAAGGCATGAAGGTTTCCCGCCAAGTGCTACGAATGTTCATTTTCATCTTTGGAACCTTGGTTTTGGTCTCCTATGCTTACGGAGTTTCACATGCTTCTGACACAGCCGCCCTTTGGGGAGGCATTCCTTGGTCTCAAGCCCAATTCATCGTGCCTTTCATGTTCTTGGCCGCCTTTGGTTTCCTGATGTATTGGTGGATCATCCTGTATCAAAGGGACGCTGCTGTGATCGCCGATTTACGCTGGCCTTGGGGTTCATCCGACGGCCATGGTGGAGGGCGGCTTTTGCTCGCTTTCGCCTTGCTCGTCATCCCGAGTTCGCTTTGGCTTGAGGCTACAATCTACCACATTGACCACGATTACAACTGGACTGCAATTCTGGTTGTGGGGGTTTTACTGCTCGCTTGCATTGGGAACATCATGATGGGTCTGCTTGCGTATTCAGCCTACCAAGACGATGTGCCCGGTGGAGGTGCTATGCTCCTTGGTTCAGTTTTGCTCGGCATTCAATGCATTTTGTTTGATGGAATTTATTGGAATCTAAAATTCCCGTGGTAACGCCGCGTCTCCCATGGTGCGAGGAAAGGCAATTTTACACCCTGAAGAGTGGTGGTTTGATGAGGGAGAAGCAACCCCGTAGGGGTTGAGGAGTAATCGCTATGGCACTCATCAACGTCACTTTGCCAGATGGAACGGTCAATGAGTATGCATCAGGAATCACCTGTGCAGAAGTCATCACAGATGCGCTTGGTCGAAAGCACGGCTGCTTAGCAGCGGTTGTCGATGGCGTGGAACGCGACATGTCATGTGCGCTTGACCACGATTGCTCAGTTGAAGGAATCCGTTCTGAATCAGATGCAGGGATTCACATCCTTAGGCACAGCGCAGCACACCTCTTAGCCCAAGCAGTGATGGCCATCTATCCGGATGCAAAACCAACGATTGGCCCTGCAATTGACCGAGGTTTCTACTACGATTTTGCAATGGAGGCCATTACAGAGTCAGATCTGAAACCGATTCAGAAAAAAATGCAGGAATTGGCTCGAAAGAACTTCACGGTCGAACGCGTTGAACTCTCGGATGATGAACTGCAAGACCATTTTGCAGACAATCCATACAAGTTGGAAATCATCAGTGACAAGATCGAAGACGGTGGAGGCTCCACCATTTACAAGCAAGATGACTGGTATGATTTGTGCCTTGGGCCTCACGTTCCAAACACCTCCCGCTTGATGCATGTCAAGCTCACCAGTGTGTCCTCTGCCTACTGGCGAGGCGACCAAGATCGAGAACAATTGGTTCGGATCTATGGAATCGTTGAACCTTCAAAGGAAGCTCTCAGGGCCACTTTGACCCGCCTTGAAGAAGCCAAAAAGAGAGACCATCGTAAACTTGGAAAGGATTTGCAGTTGTTCCATATTGATGAAGAGGTGGGCCAAGGTCTCATTTTGTGGACACCAAGGGGGGCCATCATCCGTCAAGAACTGCAGGACTTCATTTCCTTCCATCTCCGCCGCCAGGGTTATTCACAGGTGTTCACGCCTCATGTTGGCAAGTTGGATTTGTACCGGACATCTGGGCATTTCCCTTACTACCAAGATTCTCAATACCCTCCGCTTGTCGAACGGGAACTGATGAAAAAACTGGCCGATGAGGGCTGCACCTGTGGCGAGTTGTCGAACCTGATGAAAACTGGCGATATTGACGGTTACATGCTCAAACCAATGAATTGCCCGCATCACGTGAAAATTTACGCCTCTCAGCAACGCTCTTACAGGGATTTGCCCCTCAGACTCGCCGAATTTGGGACCGTCTACCGTTGGGAGCAGTCCGGTGAGATTTCAGGATTAACTCGTGTGCGGGGTTTCACTCAAGACGATGCACATCTGTTTGTGACAGAAGACCAAATTGCCCAAGAAGTCCTTGGATGCATCGAATTGGTTCAGATCATCTTCGAGAAACTCGGCATGACGGATTATCGGGTTCGTGTTGGCCTACGAGATTCGGATTCAGACAAGTATGTCGGAGAATCCGAGCGTTGGGATAAGGCTGAGGAAGCCTGCCGAGCAGCCGCACAATCCCTTGGTGTCAATTGGTCCGAAGAAGAGGGCGAAGCAGCCTTTTATGGTCCAAAAATTGACTTCGTGGTCAAGGATGTAATTGGACGTGAATGGCAACTTGGAACCGTCCAAGTGGACTACAACCTTCCAGAACGTTTCGGTTTGGAATACAAGGGCAGCGATGGAGAAATACACCGCCCAGTGATGATTCATCGGGCTCCCTTCGGTTCAATGGAGCGATTCTGTGGCGTGCTCATCGAGCATTTTGCAGGTAAATTCCCAACATGGCTTACCCCAACCCAGGTGCACATCATCACGATTTCGGAGAAGCACAAAGCCTACGCCCAAGAAGTTGCAACAGCCCTGAAGGAACACGAAATTCGAGTTCAAGTGGATGATGGCGATGACACCGTTGGGAAGAAAATCCGTAACCATCGCAAACTCCAACCTGCATACATGGTGATTGTCGGAGATGGTGAAGCCGAGGGCCGAACCGTCAGTCTACGTGCTCGAAACGGTGACCAGATTAGCGGTATGGCACTTGACGAATTTGTGGCTGCATTGTTGAATGAAATCGAGGCGAAAGTAGCCCAGCCGTCCATTGTCGTGGTGGAAGAAGAAGATTGACGGGAGAGATCGTTTTGACAGCACCACCGATTGTTGAGGGATTCTCCCTTGCCGCTGTGGTGCCTATGCTGTTAGCCGCGGGAACTGCGTGGTTCTTTTGGACGAAGGTTGTTCCTCGTCAGTTACAAGGCTTACAGGTGGCCTTTGAAACTGGTGAACTGCGGTATGAAGTGCACCAAGTTACCCGCAGTGTTGATGAAGCAAGAACATTGCTTCAATCACCGGGCATGCGTTTTGGTGTGACCACCTATCTGTTTGCCTTGGTTGGAGTGTTGATTCTTCTCTTCGAATTTTTGATGACCCAGTATGGTTTTTCTGAAGGGTACCATGCACCGTCTGTTGCCATTGGTTTGATGTTCATCGCCTTGCCAGCATTTGTCTCAAGCGGTTCATCGTTGGGCGCACAAGTGATCAAACCCATCGGACAAGACCGTGCTTCACTTCAAGATTCAAGCGTTTGGCGCAGTTACAGTTACGTCCTGTTGCTCCTCGTCTGGGCAGCACTGGTCGCCACCCTTTACGTCATGCTCGGGATTGCAGAAGTGCCAGATAACCGCCGCTTTAGCATCGCAGCCTTTGCCATGTTTTCCCCTTCCGTCCTCGCCTATGGGCGAATCCTTGGGTCCTCTTGGCGGGCGCTGCGTCAATCCTCTATGAAAATTGCAGGTGGAGAGCCTTCTCCGTTTCACAATCACGTTCCCAATGCTAAGCAACAGGCAGTGGCTCAAATCGTTAACTTCAACCTCGTCGTCATGCCCTTCGTAGCGCTCAATACACTCATTTCTCTGGTTGTTCTTCTGGTCGATCCAAATCTTTTGTTGCATTCTGACAGAGTGCTTGAATTGCCGGAATACCGTCAACAAACCACATTCATGGAGGAAGGTGGCATTCTAGGGTTCGCTTTGATCGAACTCTTTTCGTTTATCCCAGTCGAGGGTATTCGAGTGCCCATTGTATCGATGGTTCTGCTGTTTTTGTTGCTTAACGTAGCCATCATCGGTTTCCTTTTCGTCTACGAAGTGGCCCGAATCCTGTTTTTGGATGTGCAAGATGTTTCTGGGGCAGGCGGAATTAAGTTAGCAGACAGTCGCTTGCTGCGGGCCGAAACCTCTCAACAAGCGAAAGTGTTGAATTTCTGTTTCACAGGTTTTGCTGGTCAATCGATGCTTTTGCTCGCCCTTGGTATGATCACCTTTTGGGATTCTAGTTTCCTCCCACAAGGCTCTCAATGTGGCACTTGGGATTCGACCGTTTGTTCCATTTTGACCAAGGATGCCCTCGAAGAATTGACGTGGATGCTTGCCTCTGGTGGGCAAATTGCCTTCCTTACCATCTGGACAAAATCGTTGAGGGTTGGATCAAAACTTGAAGACATCACGTTCGATGCTGCTGTTGCAGACAACCGTGCGAAATTTTCGGAAATGGAAGATGTCATTTACCTCAAAAAACAATCCCTCACCTCATTGGTGGCTGGCGATGATTGGGTGAGAGCGCTTCGTCAATTTGATGATGTTCTCAAGGGGCATGGCGATGCGCTTGATGGATTGGCGCTTGGACGAAAAACCAAGGCTGTCATGACCCTCTATGCCGGTTTTGGTCGATGGAATGAAGCTGAAGAAGAAGCGGTATCGTTGTTGGCTTTACGAGGTGGCAAGGAAGCAGCACTCGCCCGACTTATGCTCTCAGCAGCAAGCCTTGCTCAACGGGACCTTCCCGAGGCCAAGCCTCGATTGAACATGCTTCCCGAAGATGACATTGAATCCGCTCGACTTCAATGGGTTGCAAGCGTCTTTGGTCCAAAATCGAGGTCGTTGAACGAACGGTACAAACCCCTGTTGTCGATGGACAGCATCATGCGACGCAACATCGACTTAATCCATCGGTTTGAGAGCAACACAAGTCGAACTGATTTGAAGTACATCGACTCACCAGCAGGGCGACTTTTTCTCTTGGGAGATATAGCCAGAATGCGACTTTCTCAAGACAGTGAAGACGCTCTTGATCTGCTCGAGCGATTCATCAAGAAAAACGAGATTGAAACTTGGGTTCACGGGGATGTTGTGCGTTGTTTATTGCACCTCGATGCGGGCCGGATGAACACCGCCGTGGCTATGGTAGAACGCCTTGCTGAACAGCATGGTCGACACCCACACCTTCGTGCCCTTGTTGGCTATTTGGCCCGCTCAGGACTGACCTCACCCGCACCAAGTGAACTGACTGATATGGAATGGGCAACTGAATCAGGATTGAACATCGATGCTGTTTGGCACCGTAAGCATGTGGTGTCGCCCCCGCCTTCGTTCAAGAAGAAATCTCAACGGCAGCATGCTTGGTCGGCCAATGCCTGGATTGCACATGGACCTGCCAACGAATTGACCATCGCCTCCAAAAAAGGCACCAATGGTTGGAAGATGTTGGCTAAAGTCGATCAGGAAAATCTCCCTCCTTGCTTGTACCTTCACCTGAGTGGCATCATTGTCACATTGGGTGGCATGCCAGTCGATCTTGGGTTCCCGGGTGGAATCGACCTGAAAACCATCCATTCGAAGGGCTTGATTGACCTTTAAGAGCCTTCAAATTCGTCGTTTCAAGCGTTCCATAGAGGCGTCTGCCGCCCCTAACTGTGTCAAACAATCTTCAATTCTGCTGACACCTAAAGCCTCAGTCGCTCGTGCAATTGCTTCTTCCGTGGCCCGTCGATCTTCATCGCTCACCTTGATTCCACTCGCCTCACACTGATTGCGCAGGACCCGCCATTCGTCCATGACGAAGTCGTGAAGTTCCAATGCTTCCTCGCTTGCCTTTCCTTCCATATCGAGGTCCTGATTCATTGAAGCGAGCAGTTCAGCCCCTTCGCTCCACCGTCGCTCGTCAGCAGCCTTTTCGATGTCCAGCATACGTTGTTCCCAAGCCTTGGCATCATCACGTGCTTGGTATTGAGCAACGAGTTTCTTGCGTTGACGGAGGGCTCTTTGTACGGTGTCCATCGATTCACGCTCATGGAGGATCGATCGCACAACCCCATCGGCTAATCCGATTGCCTGTCCAGCGTTGCCCGCTTCAAGCGCACCTTCGGCCTGATGGAGTCGTTCAATCATCGCTTCTGTGTTCAGTCCATCGGTTTGTTTGAGTTGGCGATGTGCTTCCTTAAGCGATGCTGCAGCTTTGTCAAGTGCATCGTCATCTGCTGCCAATTGAGCAGGGATGACGACAGCAAACTCGTAGGCTTTTTTCGGGGCTTCAGAAGCGAGTTTCTTTTTCGCATCCATCAGCATTTCCTTGAGGTGTGCAAGGCTTTCACCCTCTTTGCCTTGCAATTGTCTTCCCGCCTCAGCAATGGCTTTTTCTGCAACAGCCCACCATTCAATGATTTCATTGGCGTATTTTTTGCTTTGTCGGAACAAGAGTTCTCCTTCGCGCAAGGAACCTAAGTTGACTTCTCGCTCACCCATGTCAAAGGATTTTCGTGGTCGCTTTGCAGTTGGGGCGATGGCCTCGGCCTTTTCCATGCTTGAACGTGCATCTTCCCGAATGGCCTCTACATCACCGGAGAGGGAAAGGGAACGTTCGATGTTGTCTTCTGCTTCGTTGAGCAAATTCATGCCGTGCTTTGGGTCGCTGTGGCCTTCCTCCCTTGCCGTCATGATCAAGCTGGAGGCCTGATCGACTGCTGCTCCACTCGCTTTGAGTTGAAGCAAACGCACTTCCATGTCATCGAGTCTTTTGCTGAATTCTTTCCTAACTTGGCGTTGATCGTCCCCGACAAACCAAATGTAAGCCGTCATAGCGCTGCTAAAGATCAGCGCCAATATGCATGCCAGCCACTCATAGGACATCGATTCGGGCGTGCTGCCTGCGAAAAGGGAGACGGCAATGACGGTTCCAAGCCCAGTCATGATTGCCCGCCATCGCAAAACGTCAAGTCCACCTTGGAGGACTGATTTTGAAGCGCTCATGCATGAAAAGGCAACGAGTGCTAACAACACGCATCCCACAACCATGCTCGGTTCACTCAAGTCAAGCGATTGGCTTGCTGTTACCAACAGCACTGGCCACGCAAGGCTTGCGGCTGAGCCGACTCGGGTCCGGGCGCGTGGATCATCCACGGCTAGATCTTGGATGATGAGCCCCCAAACGATCACCATCAATGGGAACCCCAAACCGTTGAGCAAGCCTGGTTCGCCTCGGATGGCAGCATCGAGGCTTGGCCACATGAGCCACAGCGCTCCTGTCAGCAAAGCCAATGCTGACGCACTTGTCAGGCGGTCAAGCCGTTGTTGCCGTTGCGCAACAGCAGATTCGATGGCTGTTTCGACATCGGCCCAAGCGTCCACCATGCAACCGACTTCGACGGGATGGTGATAATCACTCCGCTTTGATGCGCTTATTGAATCTCACACTTCCAATCCAAATCGCCATGAAAATGTAGGGTTTTTTTGAACCAACTTGAAGGGAATGTTCATGGGTGTCGTTCACCGCCTTCTTAGGAGAGAGGACTTACAATGACCGGTCTCATTACCATGGATGATTTGACAAATGAGGAAATCCTCGATATCTTAGACGATGCTGAACGGCTTCTTCCCGTCGCAAAGGGGGAATTATACCTCCCATTATTGCAAGGCCGAATTATGGGCAACCTGTTTTTCGAACCCAGCACACGAACACGGATGTCCTTTGAGACCGCTATGAAGCGCCTTGGTGGCGGCGTAGTCAACCTCGGGGATGTCAAGACATCTTCCGTCGTCAAAGGCGAGACGCTCTATGACACCATCCAAATGGTCGATGGATACACTGACATTATCGCCATGCGCCATCCACGTCAAGGGGCAGCTCAGTACGCTCAAGACGCAGCACGCGTTCCAATCCTCAACGGCGGGGATGGAGCAGGTAACCATCCAACACAAACCATGCTTGATTTATTCACCATTCGACAGGCTCACGGGAAACTCGACGGCTTGAAAGTGGTTCTTGCAGGTGATCTGCGCTATGGGCGAACAGTCCACTCCCTTTCCCACGCTCTTACACGGTTCGGTTGTGAATTGATTTTTGCAAGCCCGGGTCTCTTGCGCATGCCGGCAGAGATTGTGTCAGATCTCCAAGGGCATGGCGCCAACGTCACGGAAACTGAAGACCTGTACGGTTCAATCAACGATGCAGATGTGGTTTACATGACTCGAATCCAAAAGGAACGTTTTGCTGATGAAGACGAATACGCTCGATGCGCTGGAGCATACAAACTCCACGCCAAACACCTTGCCGATGTGAAAGAAGACATGATCATCATGCACCCTCTTCCTCGTGTGGACGAGATTCACCCTTCTGTTGATTCAACACGCCACGCTCGGTACTTCGAGCAAGCGTTCAATGGCGTGGTCGCCAGAATGGCATTGCTTTGCAGGCTTCTTGGCGTTGCTGTACCTGCAGATGTTTCCTCAGCAGGGGGTGCTTTGTGATGTCGAACGAACAAAGCATGCGACGGGTCACAGCCATCCGGAACGGGACCGTTATCGATCACGTTCCTTCCGGACAAGCGCTCCGAGTCCTAGAGATGCTGGGTATTGCAGGTGAGACCTCCGTGCCGGTTTCCCTGGTCATGAACGTTCCATCGAAGAAACTTGGATCAAAAGACATCATCAAAGTCGAGGATAGAGAATTGACACAAACTGAACTCGATCGGTTGGCTTTGGTCGCTCCCGATGCCCACGTGGCCATCATTCGGGCCTATGTGGTGGCGGAAAAATTGTCCATCAACTTGGGTGAAGAAGTGGTCAATGTGGTGCGGTGTACTTTCTCTAACTGCATCACGACAAACTCAAGGGAACCACTTGCTCACCGACTCCGCGTTGTGAGCCGAGACCCCCTGCACCTTCGTTGTCATTATTGTGGCCGACCTCAGGATCTTGATGAATTGGTCAAGAACGCTCTGTGATTCAATCATTGAGCAAGGCGCGGAAATCACAGGCTTTGCATTGACTTCCCGAGGTCATTGCACCACATTCAGGACAAGGCGTCGGTGGTTTGAGGCTCGATCCATCTTCAGGACCTTTGTTGCGAAGCGCTTTGATGTTGTCTGCCATTCGAAGTAAGCCGTGTCGAGTTCCGGGGGAATCAGCTTCCATCTGTGCTACCATCTCTCGGTGCCTCCATCTCAAGGCACCTTGAGCGTGAGGGCATTCTTCGTGATGCAATGGCAGGTTTCTATGCAAGGCATAAAGGTGGACTTCCTGTTCAGGAATCCAGCGCAGTGGCACAATCCGTGGGGCCATGCCTTCGACCATGTTGTTCGTATGGGGGGCCAATCGTAATGTTCGGTCCAAATCACCATTCGTCATGTTCATCAGCACTGTTTGCGCCATATCGTCTAGATTGTGGCCTAATGCGATGATGTCTGCACCAATTCGGTCGGCCAAGTGATTGATGCCTTGACGGCGGAACACGCCGCAGTAGGAGCAGGGTAGGCGTGGGGCACTAGGGTTTCCATCGACCAGTCCTGGAATTCGACGGGCAACCTCATCCATTTCTTTGAAACTCAGTTCGGGATAGGAGACAGTGATGAATTCAACACCGAGTGCATCGCAGAGTTGTTGAGCGCACTCAAGCGATGGAGGGCGGTACCCCTCGATTCCTTCGTCAACAGTGCCTGCGACGATTCGCACGTCGGGACGTTCTCCAATCAAATCCACAATGCTATCGAGAAGGACCGCTGAGTCTTTGCCGCCAGAAATCGCCACAAAGATGGTTGTGTCCTTGTCTTTGGGTAACACGAGTTGTTGCCTCAATTCCTTTGCGATTTTTTTGCGAACGGATTTCGCCATGTGTTCATTGCACAAGATCCGCCCAGAATAGGCCTGTTCGAGAACGGCAGGGCGACTGCAACTGTCGCATTGAGGGATGGTGAACCCAACCTCGGTTTCTTCTGCCATGGTTGATGGGAGGGCGACTTAGGTTTGAACTCCACGGATGATTCGATGAGGCTTTGTTCGATTCCGGTCGTTTAACAAGTTGTTTTTTCCAATTGAATAATTAAATTAGCAATTGGAATATTTTGCCCACGATGCCCCTTAATTCGAGGGAAAGAATGCCATCACTTGATCGCAATTGAAACCAGATGTGCGCGGAAAACTAGGGTCGAACAGGCTTCCGCGATGCCTTCTTTCCAAAATCCAGTTGGAAATTTGATTTTGGTCCCCAAATCCCCCTTTAGGGGGAAGTCAGCACAAAACTTCTTGAAGCCTACAACGGTGACAGAGCGTTTGAGCACCTATGTTGCAACGCGCTTTGGCCGGTTTGTATCGCCTCGATGGCGTTAAGCAAGCTATGCTCATCGATGACAGCGGAACGCTTCTCGCAAGCGTCGGCGAAGAAGGGGAGATGCCTCCTTTCGAGCATGTCGTCGATGTGATTTCGGCAGCCTTAGAATCTGCGGATGCCCTTGGTTTGGGCACGGTGCACGAAGTTTGGTGCGAAGGCAATCAACGTCTGATGATTGATGTAGCATCACCAACGCGAATTGTAGCGTTGTCAGGAAACGGTGGCCGGTTAGCACGATGGCGCCATGCTCTTGACCGAGATCGAAGAATCTTAGCAACCACCCCCCAATGAGATGATATCATGTTTAACCTACCTTTAGGAACGCCAATTGAAGCAGCTATTTCTGTTGAAGCAGGCACAATCCAACCCTTTGACCATGGCGTCATCAGCACTTGGATTGGACGGAGAAAAACCCCTACCGGCCATCGCCTCGTCCGTGCGGGACGTATTGTCGCCTGGGTGGCTGAATCTGGAAAGGGGAAGCTTCTCCTTGCTGGAAAGGAAGCAAGACTCCGGCTTGAGGAACTTGAAGGAAAAGAGCACTGCCGTTTCATTGCAGGGGGATACTCCTTATCCGGTCTTGGCAGCGTTGCCGAGGCCATTCCCGAGGCGTTCGAGCACCCCTCAGACCGACAAGGGCTTCTTCCACGTGGCGATGCTGTGTTGCGGCTTCTTGCTCGTGACCTGTCTTCGGTTCTCCGAGCTGTTGTCGAGAGAGACACAGTGCGAGGGGCTGTCGCCATTGACCAAGGCATGCTGATCGACAGCGTTGGTGAGTTACCAAATACGCCAGAGGTTTTAGCCCAAGAAATCCATTCAACCCTCGAAGCAATGAGCATCAGCGTCCTTGATGACGAAGGCCTCTCAAACGGAAGCCATTGGACCATGCACCATGAAGACGGTTCTCTTCTCTTAGCGAAAGCCGGCGACGTCTCGTTAGGGGTTTGGACTGAAGCGAACACCAACCATGCCCGTTTGATTTCGGCCGTGGCAGCAGTGCTCGATGGGGAAATTGGAGCAATTGGCGCCAGTGGCGGACCAATTCCTGAAGGCTTTGTTCTGCGTGAAGGCCGTGGCGGCCCCGATGCTATTCTCTCGATGCTGGCGGCTGGTGTTAACGAACAGGTGACAGGTCATTTGCAATCTGGACAATCTTCGACCGCTGTGTCTGTGCTCCTGGCGCGTGGTATTCCTGTTGGTGTTTCTGCTCCCGATGGGCAATCGCTCGAAGAAGCCATGCTCACCTTCACTGATTCCACCCGTGTGCTCAAACTTCACCGTCTTCCTGCGGGGAGCATCATCTCTCGAGAGTCGGGAACCGTCGAGGAGTTCAAACTCGATGATTTCCATGACCTCTTGGTGACACTGCGAACGCGCTCTGAGAGTCGCCGTGCAACCCTCAAGGGGAAACTCAACGACTTATTTGGATTCGAGATCGGAATGGAGCAACTTCGGAAGAGTCGAGCGACAGCAATCTTCTCTGAAACAGTCGATGTCGTCAGCGGTGGCTTGGGTGGGGAAGTGCCTCAAACATCAGCCGTGGACACAGGATTGCGCCGTCGATTGGAGGCCGCAGATCACCGAATTGATGAACTCGAGAAAGAGAAGGCTGCCCTTAAAAGCCGCTTGAGCGAGGCAAATACGGCAACAAATGCAGCACAAATCATAGCACGAGAGGCATCTGAAACCCGTTCGGAATCAACGTCATCGCTCGAGGATGCACACAAGCAGTTCAGCACCATGCAGATTGAACTCGCTCAATCACAAGCCTCGGCAGAACAGGCAGAAAACAGGGCGGAGCGATTGGTTCGAAGAGTCAATGAACTCGAACACCAAGTTTCTGAGCGTGCAGCGGAACTTGCTAAGGCGCTCGGCGATGCGAATTCCAGTGAATCATTGCGAAATGCGATTGAAGATATGTCCCTCAAGGAGGCAGAACTCAATGCAGAACTCAACACCCACAGTCAGCAATTGTCCACTGTTCGTCAACAAACTGAAGACGACGAACGCAGGCTTCATGTTCTCCAAGAACAAGTCGCTGCGGCTCGAGAACGACACGCTCGTGCTCAAGCAGAGGTGTTGCTCCTTGATGAGAAAATTAAATCCAACACAGCAGAACTTGCAGCCATCGAATCAGAGGCGAAAGCAAGTCGACGCAGAGCAGAGGAGGACCGCACCCGCCTTGCCACTGATGAGGCACGTCAGGCCCAAGTTCAAGCCGAATTGCGGGAACTCATGGGGGAGCGCCGCCAAATCTTACGAGAGTTGGGCGACTTAGGGGCCCGAAGAGGTCACGCTGAGGCAGAACTCGCATCGTTGATTGAAAGAGCCGAAGCACTCTCAGAAGCACATGAGGCGGCAGTTGCAGATATCCAAGAAGCCGAGCATCTACGAGCCCGACTTGCAGATGAACCGCTCGCTCAAGCCCTGCTGGACGATGCCCACACCTTCGATGGACTTGGACCGGTGCTCGAGCGCTTGGAGCATGCACGTGCCCTCGGCTATTCTGTGACCCTCTTGGATCGAGCGGTTGAGCGCGGCTTGCAAGTCATCCAATCCACCGTCGACCATGTTGCAGCAACACCACGTCACTTGCTTTCCAGTGAAGTCATGACCTTGCTTGAGCGTCAAGTTCCTCAGACGGCAGGTGCCGTTCGTGGTCTAGCGCGCTGGTCGGTTCAACAACGCTTAGAACACCAACTTGGGGAAACCGTGGGTCATGTTGTTCTGGACCTCGAGCATTTACTGGAAGACTATGACCGCTCGATCACCATGCTTCGACGGCTCCGCAACGTATTGGAACAACTTGTTCGGCTTGGAGCGCCACCTGAAGAAGTGGAGGCATTGCTCAACAATTGCACCCGCCCTGAAGCACTTCCAAGCATCGCACAATCCACCCGCAGACTGATTCAAGTTGCTCTCGACGACATTTACCTCGAAGCCGACCAACGCGATGCTGGTGAGGCTGTTGCGCTTGAAGACACAGCGCGTGTGCTTGAGGAATTGATCACACAACTCGATGCATCTGGCTTAGCTGATGGTGTGCCAAGAGGTATGCTTTGGGAGTTCCAACGCGATGGCCTCCTGCCATACGAGCGAGATTCCATCCCGGCGAACCAGCGCACACCGGTTGAGGAAGAGATGATTGTGACCATGGAGTCCTCTTTAGCAGGGGAAGTTCCTGTTTCGCTTGACGCTCAGCCAGAGCCAAGCGCCCCAGACCAACAAGGTTGGGAGGAAATGCCAATTCCAGTTGATGATGCGTCTGTTTCCGCTGCGGAAACTGCACCATCTTCGGCCACTTTAGAGCGCCAAGAGGGCATTGATGAAAGCGATGAACGTGCGGCTCTCGAAGCCGAATTGGCCCAACTTGATGCTTCTTGGAAGCACCGTAAGGAGCCGGCCCCAACCACTGCACCTGACCCTGCGCTTGCAGCATTGGAAGCCCGCCTTTCGGACCTGAACATGTGATGTGGTTGTATGGCGGATGAAGCAACAACACTCATCGCAAGGGACGAATCCTCCGGCAGAAGTTATCCAATGTTCATTGAACGGCTTCTGTTCCTTGGTGCGATTGTGAGCTTTTTTTTCCTTCAACCAGTCGTGATGGAAACTGTTGATACTCCAACTTGGCTCGCAGCGATCTCCGGTTGGTGCGTCTTGCCATTGCTGCTGATGCTGTCAACAGAACTTTTGGGGCGAATTTTGCAACGAACCCTTTCTGATTAAACTTAGATTTCAACGAAATCCTTCGTTGCAGCAGCAGGTTGTGAAGGGCTTTCTCCACGCACGGAGTTAACAAGTCCCCAAACCCGCTCCCATGGGACAAAGAATCGCAACAACGCCATGATGCTCAAAAACATCAGTGCTGAAATCACCAAACCATAGGTCAAGGACAATTCGATTGATTCTGAAATTTGCCCAGCCCACTGGCTTCCAGTGGATCCTTCAACGATGTCCAACAAGACACTATGGAATCCAAGTGCAACCATGGTTGCGATGCCAGTCAGACCTAGGAAACCAAAGGTATGCTTGAGGTGTGTGTTGAGCACATTGTCCATTTGGCGAACATACTCAGGGTCCCTCTTACACGATTCAGGGAGTCTGTAAGCGTACTCGAGGTAACGGATCACGCCGTATGATGATTCTTGGAACACCATAATGAGTACGGCAATCATGATCAAAGCAAATTGTTCTTGGGTGACGAGCATCAGTCCGAACAAACCGATTGTGGGATCGGTAAATTGTGTTTCCACGGTGGCAAGCGCCTCACCATAAGAGCCAAGTTGCCCGTTGATGAGCGGGAAGGCGAGGATTGCGTGAATGCCAAGGAACAGCAGCGTGAATCCAATGGACCAAGCAACGGAGCGTCTTGAGAGTCCCCATATTCCGCGGGTGCCCATGATGACCGGTAAGAGATAAATGAACAGAATCATCAATGACATGATCATCAATAATGGCCATTCAAGGGTGGCGAGTTCCCCATCATCTGGAAGTCGTAGGTCGAAGGAAGTTAACATTCCAAAGCCCCATGAAACGATTAAGCGACCAACCAAAACGACGATCAAGGTGACGATGAAACCGAGTTTGATTCGTTGCTGTGTCTTTGGAGTTTGGAAGGCAAGGAATGCCATGCTGCCACCAAGAGACATGCCGAGGATGAGCGGTACAGAGAACCGTCCAAGGCCGGTGTTTCCTTCACCCGTCAAGAAGTCTCCAATTGGCAATTGCTGGCCAATGAGCACTTCAATCGTATCGAACAGCATGGTGTGGTCGATTGAGCCTACAACATAGGTTGAGACCACTTCAAGGTACATCCCGACCAAAGCCACTGTTGCTATGACCTGAAGGGCAATGATTTGCCATTGCTTTCGTAGCAATTTGAGATGAAGTGTTCTCGGGCGGTATTCTCCGCCGACGGTGACGTCCCGTTGTAGACCAACATCATCAGCCATCTCAGTACCCCCTTACCTGCATCAACGCTTGAGACAAATCCATGTCTGGCATCCAGTCAATGACTTGTGCGCCGGATCCTGCTAACGTGGTGAGTCTGTTTTGTCGTTCGAGCTTGAGCACTTCATAGGACATGCGTGGAATACGACTTACAAGTCGCTCGAAATCAATGCTTGACGGTGAAAGAACGGTCACTTCGTGGCCTCGGCCAACAAGATCACGAATGGCCGCAGGCACTGTCCCGTCACCTTCACACGAGGAGATGACGAACACCGGACTACCGCGGCTGAAGCGGCCGCTGAGGGAGTTTGTCACCGCTTGCAGTGGCATGGCCCCTTTAGGCGATACGCCAGCAAGGGCGCTGAGGATCTTGAAGTACTGCTTGTCGCCGGTGTCTGGGGGCAAGTAGGATAACTTTTCATCGAAAATGGCTAAAGCAACGGAATCTCTTCGCTTGAGGAAGAAAGCAGCAAGGCTGGCTGCGGACACCGTACCCATTTCGAGTGGGTTCTTCAAAACGGTTCCAATTCTTGAGATGTCCCGGCTGTCAAGCAATAAGTAGAGATCAGTAACTGCGTCTCTGCACTTTTCGTTGACCATGAGTTCACCGGTCCGAGCAAATGCCTTCCAATTGATGTTCTTGAACGGGTCGCCAGGGACGTATTCCCTCAAGGAGTAAAATTCTGAACCTTGGCCAGGTGTGCGAAGGGTTGTTGCACCTGTGTACATCTTTGGTGTTCGAGAGCGCAAGAAAGCCTCCTCAACTTCCTTGATTTGCGGGAAGATCACGATGTCGCTGTGGTGGTCGACGTACATCTCATCGACACCGAGGTTGAATGTGTTGCGTGAACGCAACGAAACAGGACCGATGGAATAGTGACCACGAAGCGGGCATCGCAACACATAGCGGATTCGTGCGCTTTCCCCTGGCTTGAGGTTCAGCCGCATTTGATTGAGTCCACTTCTCAACTTCATTTCGTGAGGAATGTTGTCGTACACCTCCAACAGCTGTGTGTTTCTGTTTGAGCGATTGGTCACCAGCAGTTCGACATAGAGGTCGTCGCCCTTGTACAGGTTGTCTGCAGAGAGCGTGCGTTGAACCTCAACTTCACCGTGCCCGGAAATCCATGAGTTGACAACGATGAAGGCGACAAATGTCAGCCCAAGAATCATCATTTGGAGGTTTGAAATCATCATGCCGATCAGCACGAGCGCAATACCCCCGGTGAATGTGAATGAAGCCTTACGAGTCCACATCATCTCACCTCAGGTTCTGCCCCACGCTTTGATTCGTTTTACCACCGCTACGGTTTGTTCCAGTGAGTATTTACTGGGTTCAATGGCGAACTTAGCCAACACTGGGTCGTTGATGAGGGCGACGAGATCCTTTGCCGGCATGGCATGGAACTCTTCTCGAGTCAGTCCGTTTTGGTTGCGGACTTTGGAGAGGAACACCTGGCGAATCTTATCGCTCTTGGCGTAGTATGTGTACCGATTGGCATCACCAAACCCGTAGTAGATGATGCTGAAGACGTGGCGCCATGGCTCTGGATCTCGCTTCTTCAACAACACGGCTTCGAAGGTGACGAACAGAACCAAGAAGAGCAAGAGCATAGCCAGTCCTTCTCCGGTAAAGTACACCAAAAGGAAGTACACTGTGTTGTAGGAATCAGCGAGAAGTGCGTTTTGAGGGTGACGTGATTCGTCAAAAATAACCATCGCCGTTTCTGATGCCTGCCCAATTTCGGTGGGGTCAGAAGACATCACTGCTTCTGCGATGAAGTCCATGGCCCACTTGCGATTGTCGTTTGCAGGAATGGTCTTGTTGGTTGGACCATACTCACCCTCATTGAATCCTTCATAATCGTACATGGCGTTGATCAGCGCCGAGCCATCGGCCATGAAGACGATTCGCCCTCCATCATTGGGGTCGCATGTGCTTCGAGCGCATGCTTCGAAACTGAGGTTGAATTGGCCCCACAAATCAGGCGTTTCGGAATTTTGTTCGTTACCAACCCAAATTTCACCGTCGCCGTTAACGTCAACGGTTGCTTCGTTGCTGGTCACTGCCCGAACTGAAACATCTGGCAGTGCACCGATGGTGCCAGGAATGAGTTCTAAGGCGGTGATGTCGTTGAGAAGCATTTGGTAGGTGGCGTTGTACTGAATTTCACCTGCGGTCCAGTGTTGGGCGCACAAGCCAGCGTCTTCGATTGCCATGGTTTGCCCGTCGAGGATGCTGCACGGGTGTTCACCTTCTCCAAGGTTCCCGCTCCAGCGGTCGTGCACGGAGATGGTGGTGTCGTCAAGGACGCTACCATTCATGCCACAAGGTGTCGCTTGAACGCACATCCAAATGAAGTTGTAATCCAATTCCTCAACATAGGTTGTGTCATAGAGTTGGTAACCGGTGTAACGCACTCCAAAGGCCTCGGCAATGGTGCCTGCGAATCCATAGTCATCGAGGACCAATGCTGTTCCTCCTGCTTCCACAAATTCAACGATAGCATCAATTTCAGAGGGGGAGTATCCGTCATCAGCAGCGATTGTGATGAACCCGTCCTCATCAAATTGAGGCAGAGAGAGCGTGTCCCGTTCAACGCCTGCAACGATGTAAGTCGTGTTGCGAGGATCTTCAATGTCCGCGAGAAGCAACGGGCTGCTGACCAAGGAACTGGTTTTGATTCCAGCGTCTTTCAAATCGGCCCTGAATGCTGACATGTCGTCCCAATCATCGTCGTAGGCGGACAATTGATTGGTGTTGGAAAGGTTGACAAAATTCAACAAAACAGTAAGCAAAAGCAAAGACATCACAAACCAAAACGCGGCTTGAAGACCGATTCGTCGGTAGTTGAAATTGCGGTCGCTAAACATAAGGGGGCCAACTGGAGCGAGATTCCGACGCGAGGACGCCCTCGCATCGGTTTAGAAGGTTGTGACTGCTTGTCAAACAAATGCTCAACCATGATGGTCCAAAAAAACCTGATAAATCTCGGACAATGTGGGTTTTACTAGCGTTTAAGGTGTATTTTAGCCGCTATGCGGTTGATTTCTTCCACGGGGATTTGAATCAAGCCGTCATGCATCTCCCAAGGCAGTTTTGAGACGTCAATGTCGTTCTCAATTTTGACCCTCAACGCAAGGATAGAGCCCGTTGGGGTGTCAAAGACGACGTCTTTTAATTCGCCCAATCGTTCTTGGTGTGAGTCAACAACATCCCTGCCGATGATCTCTCTTGCGAAAATTGCCACGGATTTGACCCTCCTTCTGTGACCTTCCCAATATGTGCCGCATCATGAATGCGTCGCCTGCAATGCAAGCATCACATTGATTCCATGCCAAAACTCGTGTCGCGGTTGCGCTTGATGTTTGACAAACCACTTGTGAGTCTAGTTTCCATCTTCTGATAGTAGTCCAACATCTCGGGGGTGACGGTTGGTCGCACCCGCTTGATTGCTTCTTCGAAGTGTTTCTTGGTCACCTTCTTTTTGTTTGCCCGCATGCAGATAAGGGCAGCTTCTCTACAGACCGCTTCAACGTCAGCACCTGTGAATCCCTCGAGGCCACCGATGATGTCCTTCATGGAGAATTTGGAGAGTGGCATACCTTCGCTGTGGATGTTGAAGATTGCTTCACGAGCGCCAAGGTCTGGCGGTGGAACGTGGAGCACTCGCTCAAAGCGACCGCTGCGAAGCAATGCGGGGTCGATCATCTCAGGCCTATTGGTTGCTGCAACGATAATGACACCATCAAGGGATTCGACACCATCCATGCTGGCAAGCAGTTGGTTCACCACGCGGTTTGAAACATCGCTGCCTGAGCCATCAGAGTTCGAGGAACGCATGCTTGCAATCGACTCAAATTCGTCGAGGAAGATAATCGCCGGTGCGGATTGCTTTGCCTTCTTGAAAATTTCTCGAATTGCTCGTTCGGATTCACCGACCCATTTCGAAATTAATTCGGGACCTTTGATGCTGATGAAGTTGGCTTGAGCCTCGTTCGCAATGGCTTTTGCAAGCAGCGTCTTTCCAGTACCAGGTGCACCAAAGAGAACGATGCCACGAGGTGGTTTAATGCCGAAGTGTTCGAAGAGTTCCGGTTGAGTCAATGGCCATTCAACAGATTCCTTCAATCGGTCCTTGACCTCTTCTAGGCCACCGACTTCTTCCCATGTGACTGCTGGGATTTCGACGTAAATTTCTCGCAGAGCGGATGGTTCAACGTCCTTGATCGCTTCTTTGAAGTCGTCCATTCGAACTTCCATCTTTTCCAGCACTTCGGGGGGGATTGTCTCCTCATCGAGTTCAATTTCTGGCAAGTATCGGCGAAGAGCCTTCATGGCCGCTTCACGAACAAGTGCGGCAAGATCAGCTCCGACAAAACCGTAGGTGTTGTCCAAGACCCAGTTGATTTCGAAATCCTCTGAGATTGGCATTTGACGGGTGTGGACATCCATAATCTCACTTCGCCCGTCACGGTCTGGCACTCCAATTTCGATTTCCCGGTCGAATCGGCCAGGTCGGCGCAGGGCGGGGTCGAGTGCGTCTCGTCGGTTTGTGGCGCCGATGACAACCACGTTATCGCGTCCTTGCATGCCATCCATGAGGGTCAGCATCTGAGCCACGACGCGTCGTTCAACTTCACCACTGACGTCTTCACGCTTGGGGCAGATCGAATCGATTTCGTCGATGAAGATGATTGCGGGTGAGTTTTCTGCGGCTTCATCGAAAATCTCGCGCAGTTGCTTTTCTGATTCACCGTAATACTTTGAGATGATTTCAGGCCCGTTGATTGACTTAAAGTGAGCATTCACTTCGGTTGCAACTGCCTTTGCAATCATTGTTTTTCCTGTACCGGGAGGTCCATGCAGGAGAACACCCTTTGGTGGGTCGATGCCAAGACGACGGAACAGTTCAGGATGCTTGAGTGGCAGTTCAATCATTTCTCGAACCTTTTGCAGTTGCTGGCCGATACCGCCTACATCTTCGTAGGTGATGCCTTCGGATTGTCCAGCATCTTCATCATCAACGGTTTCGTCTTTGATGACAATGTCCGTGTCGTTGGTGACCTTGACAATCCCTTTGGGGACGGTGTTCACCACTGCGAATGGCAAAGCCTCAGCGAAGAGGGTCATTCCGGGGATGAAGATGCGGTCGCCTTGAACGACAGGGCGCTTCGAGAGTCCTCGGCGAGCAAAGCCTTCGATGCCCGGGCCAAACTTGACCTTCTGTTTGTTGGCCATCACTGGTGATAACACCAACTTCGTGCACTCTTTTGCTTCGACTTTTGAGACGGTGACTCGGTCCCCGAGACTAACGCCCGCATTTTTACGGATGATCCCATCGACTCGGATGATTTCCATCTTTGTGTCCTCTGGACGGCTGCGCCAGTAAATAGCGGCAGTTGAGCGCTTATCGCCCTTGATTTCGACGATGTCTCCTGGCTTGAGGCCCAGGTCATTTTCCCCCGAAATTCGAGCACGGCCGTGACCGACATCAGAGGGGATCGCTTTTGCAACTCGCAAGGACATTGTCTTTTCATCTCCGGCCATTGTATCACTTCATTGGGATGCGTGGTCGAGTCCATTTAAACCTCAATTCCACGCCTCTCCCCCTTGTCTTCACGCCGACCCTCTTTTAACCTAATGTCGATTTTTCATGATTCTTGCTCCCTGAACCTCAACGCACTCGTTCCATCACTTTGAAGAAGGGAGTTTTGTTGGCCTGACCATGGTTCATGTTCTAGAAACAGGTCTCGAGTTCCTCGCCGCAGAAAACCCAAATGGAAAACCCGCTGTTCGCGGTTACAACATCATCAACGGTCAGTTGACGCTTGCCAGCGACGGTGCAACCTTCACTTCAATCAATCCGGCAATTCTCAACGATTCACTGGGCGAATTCCCTCTCTCAACTCGTGCTGACGTTCACGATGCGCTCGATGCTGCTCACGCTGCCTTCCCTGGGTGGGCCGCAACTCCAGCACCAACCCGCGGTCAGATCATCGGCAACATGGGACGTTTGCTCATGGAACACAAGGACGCCATTGTCGCTCTTGAAACCCGTGAAATCGGAAAGACCCTCAAAGAAGCAGCAGGTTCGGTTCAAGAAGCCATTGACACATGCCTATTTTTCCAATCCGAGGGTCGCCGTTTGTACGGACAAACCGTCAATTCTGAACTTCCAGACAAGGAACTGTTCACCTACCGTCGCCCGCTGGGTGTATGTGGGATCATCAATGCTTGCAACTTCCCAGCAGCCGTTCCATTTTGGAAGATGATTCCTGCCATTATGTGTGGAAACACTTGTGTGTGGAAGAGCCCGCAGGACGCACCACTGCTCTCATTTGCACTCGCCCGCATCATGCACGAAGCAGGACTGCCAGACGGTGTCATCAACCTCGTTCACGGAAAGGGAAGCGGAGCAGGACAATACCTCGTCGACGCTGTTGACGAAGGCAAGGTCAACAAGATCTCTTTCACCGGTTCGACAGAGGTCGGAAAAATGATTGGAGAAGTTTGTGGCCGAAATCTGGTTTCTTGCTCACTTGAATTGGGTGGCAAAAACCCACTCGTCGTGATGCCATCTGCCAACCTCGACAACGCTGTTGAAGGGGCCTATTGGGGCGCATTTGGAACTGCAGGACAACGCTGTACTTCGCTCGGGAACCTAATTCTCCACGAGGACATTTATGACGAATTCATGACCAAATTCATGGCCAAGGTTGAGTCCACTCGCATCGGTGATTCACTGGTCCACGATGGTGTGCTGTACGGCCCTATGCTGTCGGAAAAGTACGCCAAGGACTTCCTCGCCGATCTCGAGATGTGCAAGGCCTCCGGAGCAAGCCTGATTCACGGTGAAGGACGCATCACGAGCAACAACAAACCAACGAATTTCTTGAGCACTGCTGAAGATGGCGTCTACATGTGGCCACACGTCTTCACCAACGTCACCGAAGACATGCAATGCTTCCATGATGAAGTGTTCGGCCCAGCGGTGACCATCTGTAAGGCAACTGATTTCGACCATGCCCTCCACCTTGCAAACGCAAGTCCATACGGTCTTTCATCCGCTATTTACACCAACGATCGCCTTGAAGCATACCGCTACAAAACCGGCATTAAGGCTGGTATGACAGGAATCAACAACTCAACCACTGGGGCTGAAGCCCACCTTCCGTTCGGTGGGGTCAAAGGCAGCGGTAATGGCACCCGTGAATCTGGAATTTGGGTGATTGAAGCCTATTCCTACTGGCACGCAGTCAACGACGAGTTGTCAGGGAAACTCCAACTCGCCCAAATGGACGTCGACGAAGTCGAAATGGTCGAAGCAGACGTGGATTGGACCGAATTGGCCTGATTGAAAACAAGCGCAACACAACGGGAAAAAACCACAGTTCAAATACGGACAGTCGGGGTTGGTTGTTGTTGCGGAGGTGATTATGCATGACATCAAGTTTCCTTCTGTCCGAAAACGGCACCTCCTCCGTGGAACGACTTGAACGATCTTATCTGGAGTGCGAAGACATCGCCCGGGCAGCCTCGTCTTCCTTTTTCCGTTCCTTCCGGCACCTCCCCGAGCCCAAGCGCAGAGCCGTCAATGCTCTCTATGCATTCTGCCGTCGTGTCGATGACATCGTTGACGGGGACTGGTTGCCAGAACACAATCTCACCCATCTGGACGAAGCCACAACGCTTCGGATGGAACAATTGCTCAGCGAACGCAAGGTCAATCCAATCTTTTCGGAAAAGGAACACAAAGACAGGCTCAGAGCGCTGATGTTCTTCCGGGAGCAACTTGCAGCCATCCAAGACGGACAACCCATGACTGATCCTGTGTTCATAGCGCTGAGCGACACCTTACGACGGTACCCCATCGACGTCGAGCACCTTGGTGAATTGATCAACGGGATGGAAGACGACCTGTTCGAGACCACATACGCCCGTTTCGAAGATTTGCGCCGTTACTGTTATCGCGTCGCCTCCACAGTTGGACTTTGCTTGATCGAAATTTATGGCTACTCGGATGCCAATGCACGGCGTCACGCCGTTGAGATGGGTCTGTTTCTGCAACTCGTCAATGTCTTGAGGGACATCCAAGAAGATCTTGGCAGAAATCGGATTTACCTTCCAACCGAAGAACTTGCAAAATTCGGTCTTACCCACGCCGACCTCAACGATCCCACACTGGCAAGCAGACCAGCTTGGCAAAATTTCATGCGCCATTACATCGATCATGTCATCGCGAACCGAAACAACGCACTTGGCCTTCTTCCTCTGCTTGACAAAGACGCTCGGCGCTCACCTCGATTGATGTGTATGGCCTACAATGCCATTCTGAAAGAGGCAGTCCGTCGTAATGGCGACGTGCTCAGTCGACGTCTTACATTGAATTTTTACAGAAAAATGCAGGTCGCCTTCGCGACTCTCCTCTATCCTGGTTTGGATTGAACCCGACAGAATTGTTAACTATACGATGACAGTAGAAGAAGCGATAGCAATGGATTCTCTTCGTCAAGATTTGCGATTAACGACAATCGTGGTCGCTGTCGCGTCGATCATCGTCTTCCTGATGGTGAATGCTGTTGGAAAGAATTCAGTCGTTTTGAATGGCTCCTCGGCTGTCCTCTATTGTGCAGTGATTTGCTTCGGTACACAATGGGCAGCATGGGTGCCTGCATCCATCCTAAAAACCGAACGCTTCTACGATTTGATGGGTGGCTTGACCTATCTCGCAGCAGTCGGGTTTAGCCTTTGGGCGGGCGCACAGTCTGAAGCTCCGAGTGTGAGGGAATTGATCATCAGTTTCCTTGTTGTCATCTGGTCTTTGCGTCTGTCCAGTTTCCTTTATTTTCGAATTCATAGAACTGGAAAAGACGGGCGTTTTGACCAACTCAAAACATCGCCGATCCGGTTTCTTATCCCGTGGACCCTTCAAGCCCTGTGGGTGTTCCTCACAATGATCGTCGTGATCGTCATCAACAGTCAAGCAGGTTCAGCACCTGAATTAGGGATGTGGGATGCGGTTGGATTTTCAATATGGATCCTAGGGTTTGGCATTGAAGTCATATCAGATCATCAAAAAACTGTATTCAACACAGAATCGAATAACCAAGGGAAATGGATTGACAGTGGTTTATGGTCCTACTCCAGACATCCTAACTACTTGGGGGAAATTCTTCTATGGACTGGAATCGCCTTCTTTGGAGTTTCTTGCTTTACCGGTCTAGAGCGATTTGCTTGGGTCTCGCCGATATTCATTTATCTCCTGTTAACCAAAATCAGTGGCATTCCTATCCTCGATAAACGAGCTTTAGACAAGTGGGGCGAGGATCCTGAATATCAGAAATACAGAGAAAATACTCCTGCGCTCATCCCTCGATTGAGTAAAAAATCATAACATTCGACAAGTGGTTTGAATTTGGAAATTTTATCCTTGATCATAAAAGGTTGAGCGCAGGGTCATTCGTATGTCGTTAGTGCGAACAGCCCCTCACATGATCATTCAGCATAAGTCTTCTTTGCAAGCATGGCTTTTTCTTTTGCCAACTCTCTTTTTTTCATCCGATCCTTTTCATCGCTTCCAGCCGTTTTAGTGCTGACAATATATGTGCCGTTCTCAAAATATAATGGGTCTCCCAAAGTCCATTGGATTCCAGTCTGAAAGGTTCCATTTCTGAATTCGCCTTCTTGCCTTTCAACACCAGATGGATTTCCCTCAGGATAAACATTCACGCCTAAACCGTGGAGAAGAGCATCCTTGAATTCGCCTTTGAGTACCCCACCGTCTGGTAATGTGAATCTTCCACGGCCGTTCGGCATGCCGTCTTTGACTTCGCCTTCAAATCGAGCACCGTCCGGGAGGTTGACTTCATGATATCCATCCTTCATGGGGTGAGTATCCTATATTGATATTTTACAGGTTCGGACGGGTTGCAAATGGATCTGAGAAAACCCTCTGTGTTTTGCTGAATGGTGTTGAAGGGAGGTTCAGTAAGTCGATACGGGTTGATTGTTTACCGGGTTAATTATGATAAGAGGGGGCACTCCACGGGGGATTATGGAAGAGGGCAAAACACGGATTTGGCAAACTCAAATCCCTGAGAGAGCGCCCCTAATGGCTTGGCTCATCTCATGCGTGCTCCTCACATTTTGGAACTTGAGCAGAGGATTAGATCTCTGGGCAGGATACAATTTTGGTGGAGCTGTTATGGCGCTTTTGGCTATTTTGATCCTTTGGAACGGTCGTGCGCATATCCCAGCTCTCCCGTTATGGATTGGCTATTCAGCAACAATGCTCCATTTTGTTGGCGGGTCATTAGGTGCTGCAGACAGCGGTCCTGGCCCCTTCTGCTTTGATGGAATACAACCCGGTGAATGGTTGTGCGCAGATGGCGTGAATGGAATGTACCATGTCCATCCTTGGTGGGACAAGTTGGTGCACGGGATGAACAGCACAGCTATTGCGATTGCTTGGTCGCTTGGTTGGAGTCGAATGTCAGAGCACAACGGGTGGCAACTCTCTCCCCGAGTTGTGGCATTCACCGCTTTCTCTCTCAGCGTGGCCATTGGTGTGGCGTATGAAGTGTACGAATTCTTTGGCAAGACCTTTTTCCAAACAATCGACCAGGGCGGATACGTCAACACGGCCTCCGACTTGGTGAGCGACATGTTGGGTGCAGGTTTGGGTGTGTTGTTTGCTTATTTCTACGACCCATTGAATAAAACTTCAAACCAGAGCGGTCAGATTCCATTCCCCACTCAATTGACCCTCACGAACAACGGGTCCATACCGCTCATGATTGCCGGTGCATTTCTCTCATTGGACTTCCTTTTGTTGGATGGTGGCATTGTCAACGCTGACTACGATTTGATTGGACAGGTGATGCTTGCTTCACTTGTTCTTTCTGGATTAATGGTCGCTCGTTGTCTTTTCCAGAACAACCGATCAGCCAAAATCAAGGGTTTAGAAGCCATTGAAGTGTCATCCTAGATTCAAAGCCATCAACCAGGTGGGCTGTAACCAAATTGGTTGAAGATGTAATTCTAGAAATTCAATCCGCAAAGCGAGGGATTTAGCGGGCACTCAGACGACGTGACGGTGTCAGCGCCACATGCCTAGAGTGTCTCGCAGGGCCGGTTCGAGCGTGCTGTGCTCGAACCTGTAGCCGAGTTCTTGCAGTCGAGTCGGGGCCACTCTACCACTGTCAGTGGTCAATGTGACACCCATTTTACCGAACAGAATCCAAACTCCAAATGGTGGTGTCGGGATGAAGGCGGGACGTCGAAGCACTTTGCCCAACACCTTGGCGAATTTCTTTTGACGCACGGCTTCAGGTGCGGCTAGGTTGTACGCACCTTCGCACGCCTCAGTCATCAACAAGTGATGCATAGCATAGATTTCATCGTCCATTGAGATCCAAGAAAGCCACTGTTTGCCTCGACCAATCGGTCCGCCCGCTCCCATCTTGGCCGGTAGGAGCATTGTGCCCAATCCCCCGCCTGTGGCATCTAAGACGATCCCTGCCGTCCTCGAGTGGAGAGTGCGGATGCCTGCATCCTTTGCAGGTTGAGCAGCAGCTTCCCAAGCAATACAGGTTTCAGAGAGAAACCCTTCGCCCGGAGAGGATGCTTCGGTGAGTTCTTCATCACCACGGTTGCCATAGAATCCAATAGCGCTTGCAACCAAGAACACTTCAGGCTTTTTCTTTAGCGATGCGAGGGTCTTTGCGAGCAATGCTGTGCTTTCAGTTCTGCTCGTTTTAATCAGTTTCATGCGAGCTTTGCTCCATCGTTTGTCACCAATACCGGCGCCGCCCAAATGGATCACGGCGTCAAAACCTTCCACAGAAGAAGCATCAAGGGTGCCGTTCGCAGGATCCCATTGCAGTTCTTGAGCCCCCTTCTTTGGTGTCCTTCGGACCAGTCGCCATACTTCATGCCCTCCAGTGTCGAGGAAGGCGACGAGTTGCCTTCCAATCAGGCCAGAGGAACCAGCGATGAGGATTTTCTTGCGCGCCAGGTGTTTGAATTCCTTGTGCCTTGCAATGTCACGTGTCAATCGATTTCCTCTTGCGGTGAACATCCGATGTATGCGCTTGTGGATGCTTCGGCCAGCAACGAGGCGCCCGAGAGCGCCGAGTGGGACACTGAAATTGACCGTGTCTTCGACCCTGCAGGTCCCGTCGTCATTTTCAACAAAAGCATGAACGTGATGCCAAGATTTGAATGGTCCTTTGATCATGTCATCTTCAAACGCATGTGGAGGATTGTACCCCTTGTGACGTGCGATCCATTGCAACTTAATTGGTCCCATAGGGAAGCGAAAGATGCGTTCGGAACCGTCTTCCAATGTTGGGTCTGAGCGGACTTCTTCGACGTTCTCCCATGGCGGCATCAGTCGACGGAAAGATCCCTTATGCTCATGCCAATCAAATGTGGTTTTGACATCGTCAGGGACTTGAGTGGTGTGAGTGTACAACATATTGCGGCCTCCCGATTTCAATGACCAAACTCTTGCAAGTAAGGTTTGAGGTCGAATTTCCGTCGAGTGTTTTCAGACGACATGTAGCGGATTTTCCCGAAGATAGCGCGCTCTGGGCCCCAGGCGCGGTCGTGCCGTCCAAGAACCCAGAATATACCGGTGTAGGAGTTCGGGTCTCGTCCGTCGAGTGCATACGTGTCGTTGAGTTCAATCATCCATTCAGCAGCTTGTTCTGGCGATTCGGCCCATTCGAGAATGCGCTTCCCCCACAACATACGCAGGTAGTTGTGGATGATTCCTTTGCGGACCAACTGACGTTGGGCTGCGTTCCAGATTTCATCGTGGGTATCGGCGTTTCTGATTTGCTCCAACGTGTAGGTGGTTCGCTCATCGTCAGCGTGTTCGGAGAGGGTGATTTTGGCCCAGTTTGGTAATGAGTTGAAATCATTGTGTTCTGGGTTGTGGAACGCATTGTTGAATCCTAGTTCTCTCCAGGTGATGATTTGGTCGAGGAAGGCTTCAACTGGCTCAGGAAGGCCCCACCATCCAGCGCGGGCACCACGTCGTGATGCGTTGATGAGATCCGGCATCCATCCGTTCGTATCGAGGATTCGTCGCACAACTTCGACCGTTGAGAGATGACCGAAGTGAAACCACGGTGAAAGACCGCTTGTTGCGGGGTTCTTGACTTGATTGCGATCTTCATGGTAACGGTTCAAACGGTTTGAGAGGAACTCCCTCAGCATTCGAACTGCTGTGTTTCTACCGCCTTGCACGTTGGCGACGGGTGGGATTGAGTGGTCAATATCGAGCGTAGACAGCGCATCGAGGCCAGAAGAGCCCTGTTCACCAGCCCGCCACAGCCACTCAAAGGGCGTGACACCGAGTTTCGATTCAAGTGAGATGGCATTGAAAGCGTCGTCTTCCATCCACAATCCGTGACCTGATTGAACAGGCTCGTGCGACGGCCATGTTTCGATGCAATCGACGAAACGTTCGTGGACAAAACGTCTGAATCCATGTGCCGTGGGGTAGGCTCGATCGGTCCACGCCATTGGGAATACGCCGTTTGAATCCACGACCATAAACCTCAGCGGCAGAGAAACGGCTGCGCTTTCAACCGCTTTGCGAGGGAAATATGTTGGGAATTCATCGCTGATGACCATGACTGCATCTGAGGCAAGTTCGTGCAACTTTCCGATGTGACCGGAGATCGGTGTTTCGACCCAAGGGATGTAGCGAATCTTATTTTCTCTGAATGTGCGGATGTTGTCGAGCATGCCTTGGATCATGAAGGCGGTGATTCGGTCGTTTGCGAAGGCGTGGCGTGTTGAGATTTCTTCAAGCACCAAGAGGGGAACTTGGCGTTCTTCGGCTACTTGCGCAGCGTATTCGAGGGCTGCATTGCAATGGAACCGTCGGTTAGCAATCATCCAATACAGGACGTAATTCCCTTCATTGTTGAGCGGTTTCGTGTTGAGCGCCCGTGCCCGATCGCTAAGATTTGATTTCACGAACATCCACCCCAGGCTTCGGGCAATGTATGGAGAACATACGGGTGTCCACGGTCGGCTTCGTAATCGATGCTCGACAGTGCCTGCTTTGAATTCACTGCATTAAGAGCCATCTTGTGCATTGCATCGCTGATCCATTCAAGTGAAGAAAACTTCTCGACAGGCACAAAGCATGCTTCAGAAACCTCGTCGTTTGGCTGAGGTATTGCCTCAGGGGAAGCATCCACGAGATAGGCGATGAACAGCGCAGGTGTTCCATCAAGGAGGCGCTCTCGAACAGATTGGACCCCGAGAACCGTGCCATCAAGGCTGCATTCTTCTTTCAGTTCCCTCAGTGCTGCGTTGCGCGGGAGTTCGCCTCGATCGACGTAACCCTTGGGCAGGCCCCACCGTCCTTGGTACCGGCCATGGAGCTCCCGAACGAGGAGAACCGATCTGGCTCGGCGCACAATTGCCGCAACGCCCAAATCGCATTCTACACTGTGCATGTACCTCAATTTACAGAAAATGCGTATAAAGGACTGTTTCTGTGCCTACACGATTTGAAACAGGATTTTATAATGCAACTGGCGAGGTTCATCGCTATGTCCCAGTACACTGCACTCGCTGCACACATCAAAGCAGATGCCAACCTACCAACCGAATACGGAAACTTCCGAATGAGGGTGTTCGTCGACGATGAGGGGAGCGAACATTCGGTTCTCTCCGTTGGCCTCGAAGACTCCTCGACTGTACCAATCGTACGCATCCACTCAGAGTGCCTCACAGGCGACGCATTCGGCTCGTTGAAGTGCGACTGTGGACCACAATTGCGAGCATCAATGGCTCGTATCCAGGAAGAAGGTTCTGGGGCTATTCTCTACATGCGGCAAGAAGGTAGGGGAATTGGCTTGGAAGCCAAGATCCGTGCCTACGCTCTTCAAGACCGTGGCCTTGACACACTCGATGCTAACCTCGCTCTGAACCTACCTGCAGACGCTCGCAAATACTCATTCTGCGCTGAGATGCTCACCAGCGTCGGAGTTGACGAGGTCCGCCTCATGACCAATAACCCGTTGAAGGTTCGAGGGTTGCGTACAAACGGCATCACGGTACACGAGCGAGTCCCTCACTTGGTTGGACGCTGCAAGTTGAACGATCACTACCTCTCCACCAAACAAAAGCGAATGGGTCATCTCATTCCTGAGCAGGCTTAACCCCCCCATGCTATAAAGGCAGAATTTGAGGCGAAGTCATGGCGAATCAACTTTCAGGTAAGAAGGCCCCAGAATTTACGCTCCCCGCATCAAGCGGTGAAACCTTCTCGCTCTCTGACTTCGACGGCAAATGGAAGGTCGTTTTCTTCTATGCCAAAGACGGATCTCCTACGTGCAAGCGAGGATGCTTGACCTTCAAAGAGCAGTATGACCTGTTCCAATCACTGACACCTCCGGTCGAAGTCATTGGAATCAGTCAGGATTCAGTTGAAGACCATCGCCGGTTCAAAGAAGATCTCAACCTCCCCTTCCCGTTGTTGAGCGATCCCGAACGCCAAGTAGCCGATGCCTTCGGTGTCCCTGTGTTCTTGGGGCGATTCCCAGCAAAATCATCATTCTTGATCGGGCCAGATCGAACCGTACATTACTGCTACGATTGGCTGTTTAGGCCCCGCCGCCACGTTGCCCGAATCCTCGATGCCTTCAGTGAACTCTCCTCTGGGGGCTCAATGCAATGAACTGGTTCGAACTCTTCGAAGATGCGGGACTTTCCGAACGCGAGGCCCGCTCTTTGGTGATTCTCTCATCCTCCAAAGAACTCAAAGCGAGTGAATTGGCCAAAGAACTCGGTACGAATCGCTTAGATGCGTACAATTCTCTCTCTCGGTTGACCGAAATCGGGCTCGTGTCAGTGACTGCAGATCGCCCCATGCGATTCTCCTGTTCGTCGTTGCCTGTGCTGTTCAAACGTTTGCTCAATGAACAGAGAGAACGAATTGAGCGAACATCCAAAGCCTTTGATTCAATTATGTCAGGAGCGACCTCTGATTACGAGGAATCGACCGAAGAGGCAACTGAAGATACGAATGCCAAGTTTGCGGTCCTCAAAGGAAGGGAGCACATTCACAAGCGAATCGGAGAGTTTGCTGCGCAAGCGGAAGAACGACTCGTCCTCCTCCTTGGGCGGTTTGGAATCCTCCATCTGTGCAGATCGGTCGGGCTCGAAGAAGTCAACCTAGCGGCTGAGCGTGGCGTCATTGTCACCGTGTTGGCTCAACTTGACCGAAGAACCGTAAGGTTCTATGACCAACTCCATGAATCGATTGCAGTCCGACATTCAGACGAAGTGAACTCCCTTGGCGTTCTTCAAGACACTGGAAACGTCATTCAATTCCTTCACGTCGAAGAGAATCCAGTCGGACGAGGCCGTGACGATGCTGCGTTGGTTGTCAATTCCGAAGTGTTTGCAAGTTCACACAGTGACTTCGTAAACGCCATTTGGAACAAAGCGATTGACATTGAGGCGGCAAAAAAGCGATTCACGGAAGAACGAATCGTCGATCCGTTGCGACTTACGGTCGGGCAAGGCTCGTTTTTGGAACAATTCCGCATGGCACTCAAAGTGAGCGAGGATTTGCCGGAAGATGATGTCCCATTCAACCCAGAATCATTCCTTGCATCGAGCAGTGAAATCAACCAAGCTCGGGCCGCACTACAAGATGGCCGAATGAGCAGCCTGCATGAACTGGGCATTGACCTTGGTACTATGCTAAGGCAAGTTGGTCAACGCATTGGAGAGGAATTGTCGTTCAGCCTTCGCAAAATCGAAGGCCACGTGGAGTTCCTCAACGAACTGATGGACTGGTGGGAGCATGCTGGGCTTGGTGAACTGGACTACAACGCAGATCCATTTTTCCACATCATCGTCAACCTCGCCCATCCGGCAACCGATGATGATGATATTCTGCCGCTCTGGCAACTGGATGACGGCATCATCGAAGGCGCGTTGTTGGCGCGATATCCAGAGAACGGGAATGTTCGAATTCGCCGGGAAGCAGAAGGCAAAGACGCCTGGCGTTATACCCTCATCTTCATCGATGAATCTGATGTTGACCTTCTTGAGTGAAAACATCTCTTGATAAGCGGAACCAATGACTTCGTGCCATGAGAATGCTGACGTTTTTCCGTTTTATGCGTCAAATTCTCAGGAAAAAACCAGCGGACCTTGATTGGATTCAACGGCAAGGCCTCATAGCGGTGAAATTAGCGCAGATTTTCGCGCTTCGACCTGATTTGTTGGGGGTTGAAAAAGCCAGACAATTGCAACAACTCTACCAACATGCAGCATCGATTGCTTCCGAAAACCTTCACGAAACCATCGCCAAAAAAGCACCAAAAGGATTCATGGACGCCTTCGAGTCGATTGACGATGAGCCACTCGCAGCAGCATCGGTGGGGCAAGTCCACCGTGGAAAACTGAAGACTGGAGAGGAAGTGGTCATCAAATTCATCAAACAAACCAACGCTGTGGAATTCAAAAAGGAAGTCGTTCGCATGCGCCGGTGGCTTCGAATTTTCCTCATCTTTGCGCCAAAACTCCGCAAGGTCGGAAACCCAATGGCATTGATCAACCACGTCGCAGATTACACCTTGAGGGAACTTGACCTACAAAATGAAATCAAGGGGGCAGATGAACTGGCCGCAATCAAAGACTCGTTGAAAGACGACTTCAGTATGGACCTTCTGCGATTCCCGATTTATTATCCAGAGTTATCAAATTCAGACATCCTCGTTTCAGAATTCATCCAAGGCATGTCTCTAGAAGAGGGGATTGAAGAAAAAGCACTCACCTGGGATTTCTTGTTGCAATTCTTCAGGATTCACGGTGCTTACTTGTTCGGCATCGGCACCTTCCATGGTGATCTTCACCCCGGAAACTGCATCGTTGATGATGATGGAAAATTCGTATTCATTGACAACGGAGCAATCTGTCATGCGCCGAAAAGAGTCGCTCATGCACTCTTCCATTTCTTCGACCATTTATCTCGACAAGAAATGCAAGAAGCATTTGATGCCCTCCTGACAATGACCGATTTGAAACCCAACCCCAAGAGGCTAGCTAAGTATTACAGCACAATGACGGAAATTTACACCGATTTCGAAAAGAAGCCGGTTGGTGAACAAAGCCTCACCCGGATCATGATGAGGACGGTAAAGGCCGCTGTGGAGCATGCTGGCGCCACCTTCGGAGAAGAAGCATTCCCTATTATTCGCGCACTGATGTACCTTGATGGATTGGTCATTCGCACCCATCCGGATGCATTGCTCATCCAATCGATGGGTCCCTTCTTGGAAGAATTCCAGACAAAACTCAAGATTTGAGGGTGGGATGATGGCTTCAATTGCGGTAATCGGTGCAGGTTTATCCGGTCTTAGGTGCGCAACATTGCTGCAAGCTTCTGGCCATGATGTGCAGGTTTTCGAACGGTCAAATCAAATTGGCGGTCGCATGCAAACCGATGCAGTCGACGGTTTTTTGCTCGACCATGGGTTCCATGTGATGCAAACTGGTTATCCTGCTTCCCAACGTGCTTTCAATTTCCAAACCATGGAAGCCAAGGCGTTCGAACCAGGAGCAATCGTTGTTGAGCAAAAGAACAACGGTGCCAAATTTTGGACCATGGCCGATCCGTTTCGGCGTCCGTTTCAGGGCCTTTTGAGTGGACTCAACAGGTTCGCCTCACCCTTTGACCTGCTTCGAGTTGCACGTCTCCGATTTGCGGTTCGCAGAGGAAAGGTGAGTCGCGTGTTCACCGGAGAACACAACACTGCTTTGCAGTATCTTGAACGGCGTGGGTTCTCGCCGGCGATGATTGAACGGTTCTTTCATCCATTGTTTTCAGGAATCTTCCTTGAAGACGATTTACGAACCAATGAGCGGATGTTTCGCTTCGTCTTCCGAATGATGTCAGAAGGGCAAATGGTGCTGCCAAAGCACGGCATTGCTGCCGCACCAAAGCAACTGGCTCAACGGCTAGGTCAGGACCGGATTCATTTGAATTCCACAGTCGACATACGCAATGACACCGAGATGCTGGTCAACGGTGAAGAGCATTCCTTTGATGCGATCGTCAAAGCATTCAATCCCGCAATGGGTGAAGAAAAACGCCATGTTTGGACGCTTCATTTCGATGCTGAATCCTCTCCGCTCAGGACCAATCATATTCTTCTAAATGCAGGCGTCAAAAGCACAGAGGGCTTGATTGCGCATTTGGCTGTGCCCTCAGATGTCCAACCAAGTTATGCCCCTGAGGGCCGTTCCCTGATCACCATCACGGTTGTAGGTGAGCGAGCCGACGCCAGAGGGTTGAGGGATGCTTCCGCAGTCGAAGCAGCTGTACGAAGTGAACTTTCGACTTGGTACCCCGAGGTCAGCAAGGCTTGGCGTCTTCTTGCGGTGCAACATATCCAACACGCCCTACCAGAGATCGGAAAAGAAATCAATTTGGGAACAACCCCTCGCTCGAATGGATTTGAATGCGGAGATCATACGGTGCATGGTAGCGTCGAAGGTGCTCTCTCATCCGCAGAAACAACCGCTCAGAGGATTGAGGCTTATCTCAGGAAGTGAGCCGATGTTGTGCATTCATAACCCCGGTAGCGGAAAAGGCTCCTTCACTTCAGGTGCAGAGAAGACGCCTGCCAAAAAGATGGATTCGTGGGTTTGGCTTTGCTATGACCAACTGAACCTTGAACTGCTCCGAGATGTGTCCAGTCAACCTTCCAACACAGGCCTCATCCTCATTGAGTCAAGCACCAAAGGAAAGGCTCATCCCTACCATAAACAAAAACTCGCCTTCCTGCTTTCAAACATGCGCCATTTCGCAGTTGAGGCGGTCGATCAGGGCTTTGAGGTGCAGTATGTCATCACAGAGAGGTCCTACCACGAGGCCTTACGCCACCTCCATTCAACGGTCGGGCAGATTCACGCAATCGAACACGCTGAACGGTCGACTCGGATCGAAGTTCAGCCTCTTGTTGACGAGGAAATCCTTGTCGTCCATCCGCACAGAGGATGGCTCACAACACAAGCCTTGTTCACTGACAGCGTCGGCAACCAGCCACCCTTCCGAATGGATGCATTCTACCGCAATGTCAGGCGGAAAACCGGTTGGCTGATGCATGAAGGGAAGCCCATAGGTGGGCAATTTAGTCACGATGGTGAGAATAGAAAACCATGGAAAGGTGACCCGATGCCACCCTCGGCACCACATTTTGCAATCGATCATATTGACGAAGAAGTCACCCTTCTTGTCAACCGCTTTTTCCCAGACCACCCCGGTACTGCGAATTTATCCACCGTTCCCACATCACAACACGATGTGGAAAAAGCGCTAGCGTTTGCATCGGAATGCATGCCTCATTTTGGGACTTATGAAGATGCGATGTCGGCCACCAACAAAGGGCTGTTTCATACACGTCTTGCTCCTTTGATCAACCTCCATCGCGTGATGCCATCACAGGCCATCGAGTTGGCACTGGCGAGCGGGGAAGCCCTCAACAACGTCGAAGGCTTCGTCAGGCAAATGATTTGGCGGGAATATGTGCATCATATCCATGTGGTCACGGATGGTTTTCGTACCATAGACGTTGCTCGTACCCATTCCAGAAGGGATGCAAATTGGAACCGAGCGTCGCCTATTGGGCCAGAACTTCACCCGAACCACTTGGGTCAGCGTCAGCCATTACCAGCAGCTTACTGGGGTGAAAAAAGTGGTTTGAGTTGCCTTGACCGATCGGTGACCTCGGTCATGGAAGATGCTTGGACGCACCACATTCCACGATTGATGGTGCTTAGCAACATTGCCCATTTGCTCGATGTAGAACCAAGGCAACTTACAGATTGGTTTCATTTTGCCTTCATTGATGCTTTCGATTGGGTTGTGGAACCCAATGTCTTGGGCATGGGGACCTTTGCCACCGGTTCAGCGATGATGACAAAACCGTATGTTGCAGGGTCTGCATACATCAATCGGATGAGTGACCATTGCTCAACGTGTGAATTCCATCCAAAGAAAACCTGTCCAATTTCTCGTTTGTACTGGGCTTACCTCGCACGGCACCAAGATGCGTTTTCGGGCAATCATCGTCTATCAATGCCGATGCGCAATTTGAGCAGACGCAGCGAAGAGCAACAGCAAATCGACCACCAAACCTACCTGCGGGTCCAGCAAGCACTCACCAACGGTGAGACCCTTCACCCGAACGACCAGTGATTTAGCGATGAGCCTGCTGGCACGTCGGGCAGTGGTCAAGCCGTCTTCCTCCATAGCGGAGCCGAACGATCAACGTCGCACACTTTAGGCAGGGGCGCTCATTGCGGCAGAAGGCATAGTGGCGCCAGGTTCGTCTCGGCTCACCCCTTGCCTTTCCCGCTTTAGCAACGGCCTCGGGAACCGTGACACCCCCTTTCTTGTAGGCTTGCCAGGTGACGCTTTTGATGGCATTCGCCCACGCCCGCAATCGTTCTTCGGGTAAATCACAAGGCCGATCATCTGGGTGGATGTTGGCGCTAAACAGAATTTCTGAACGCAGGTAATTGCCCAATCCAGCAAAACTTCGCTGATCGAGCATCAACGTTGCCGCTTTCTTTCTGAAGCATTTTTTTGAAACCAATTGTGCATACAATGTGCCCTCATCAACTGCCGATTCAAGCACATCCGGGCCTAATGTGGAAAGAAACGAATGCAGATGCTCTTCCGCAGTTGGAATCAAATCGATGTCTGTGGCAGACCACAAGCGCACTGCGTGTTTTTCAGTTTGGAATTCCGCCCGGAGGGAGCGTCGCATTTTGTTCTCAGTTGTTTTGAGATTCACGGTCCATCGGCCGTACAATTGGTTGTGGCTGTACATCGTCCAGCCGTTTTGAAACCGAATCAACATGGCTTTGGCCACGCTGGTCACATCAACAACGGTCTGGCCTTTGATGAGGTGTTCTCTTCCGATGAAGGTGGAATACGGGAGTGAGGCCCGTTCGATGCGTTGGCCAACGAGGGCTTTGCCAATCCGGTCAGCAGCCCTTCGAATCTCGGGGCCTTCTGGCATGCCACACAATTTTTCAGTCTGCCTATCAAGATGTGTTTCGTTCGACCGATGAAGAAAAGAGCAAGCGCTTGTAGCCCACCTTATGGCGCAGGAGGTTGTGATGCTCGGGACAGGTAACGCGTTCCTTCCCTATGGTCGCTATCACTCCTTCGTCATGATCGACGGTAAACATGTGGTGGATTGCCCACCAACTGCTCTCGCCAGCTTTAGACGGGCTCAAGTGCCTCTCAGCGATATCGAGACCATCTTCATCACCCACGTACACGGAGATCATGTGTTTGGTTTTCCATTCTTTTTGCTTGAACGACGGTACATTTCAGATCGTGATTCAGTCATGCCGCTGACCATCGTCGCAGCACCGGGCGTAAAGCAACGCTTGGAGCAGTTGTGTGCTTTGGCCTACCCTGGAAGCCTCGAAGAGGTCTTTTCCAAAGTCAAATGGCGCGAAGAGCCAGAAGGTGAACTCGAGTGTGGACTCACTTGGCGACGGTTTAGGGTTCACCATGATGAATCGGTGGACCCGTACGGCTACCATTTCAATCCAGGCAAAGAGGCCAGTTTCGTCCATAGCGGTGATTCAGGGCCTTGTGATTCATTGTATGATGAAATGGCTCAGACGAGCATGGCGATCTTGGAGATGGGCCTGCCAGAGTGGGTTGAATCAGACCATCACCACAAACCATCAGATGTTGAAAAAATCGCAATACAATTACCTGAACTTCCGATGATCATTACTCACACTTACATCGATGAACCACACGAAAACCGAACTCCGACCGTGACCGACACATTTCCACATCATCCATCCAATGTGCACCATGCCCGCGATGAACTTCGGCTGAGTTGGGACGGTTTGAAATGGAATATTATCGATTGAATTCTGGGTTCGATTTTTTCCGGAATAAGGTCAATTTACCGAATTTTTTTTCGTTATTTTTCGTATTTTTCTCGATTTTAGACCCGCCCTTATATCCTCTAAATCATCAATGCTTTACAATCCAAATTCAGTTTTGTGAATTGAAGCATAGGACATGCTTATGAGGGGGACTCGGACTCACGCATAATATCGCGCATCGGTCCATCCGACCTTTGCTCGGTAATGTAGGAATTGAGAGGAATCATCATGAGCGGAAACATCTTTGATGACTTCCTTTCACGAAAAACTCTGTTCGTTGACAAGGAAGTTCTTCGTCACGACTTCCGCCCCAAAAATCTCCCTCACCGGCAAAACGAAATCGAGAAATTGAGCTTCAACCTTGTCGAGGCGTTGAATGGACACATTCCATCCAACATGACATTGTATGGCGTGACCGGTGCTGGAAAAACAGCAGTGACTTCCTATGTTTGCGATGAACTCGAGGCAAAGGGAAGAGAGATCAACCGTCCAGTGCAGAGCATCATGGTGAACTGCCGTCAAATCGACACCCAGTATCGAGTTCTCAGCCACTTGGGCAATTCCCTCTTGGAATCTCATGAGATTGATGAAATCCCATTCACTGGTTGGCCAACAGACCGAGTGTTTGGAGAGTTGGTTCGCCGAATGGACAAGCGAGGTGGAGTGTTTGTTATTATCCTCGACGAAATCGATCATCTCGTACGCAAAGCAGGCGACGATTTGCTCTACAACCTCACCAGCATCAACGCTTCACTGAAGAGTGCTCGTGCGTGTGTCATCGGAATTTCCAACGATCTCAAATTCACCGACTTCCTCGACCCGAGGGTTCGTTCTCGGCTCGGTCAATCCGATGTGGTGTTCAATCCATATGACGCCATGCAACTTCAGAATATCCTTCGTCAAAGGGCCCAAGGGGCTTTGGTCGAGGGCGCCCTCGATGACAGCGTCATCGCACTTTGTGCAGCAATTGCTGCACAAGAACACGGAGACGCTCGTTGTGCTTTGGATCTGCTACGCGTGTCCACTGAGAAAGCAGAACAATCTGGTGATGAATGCGTGACACAAGCACACGTGCGCATGGCCCAACATCAATTGGAAGCTGACCAAATGCATCCTGTTCTTTCCTCTCTTCCGAGCCAACAAAAACTTGTTCTCGCCTCAATTCTGCTGAATGAACGAAATGGATTGCGCAACATTCAGACCGGTGAAGTCTACGATGTCTATGCACAAGCCTGCCGCTACGTGCGCCAAAACCCTCTCACCCAACGTCGAGTCTCTGGTTTAATCTCAAACCTCGACATGCTTGGTTTGATCACCGCTCGAACCGTGTCCCGAGGACGCTACGGGCGAACTAAGGAAATTAATTCATGCATTCCCCAAAACATTGACGCAGAAGGCATCATGGTTGAATCCGAAGCACAAATGAAAGAGGTCTTCGAGCGCCCTTATCGGCATCAATCCCGCCTCTGAAATCACTCTCCAAGCACATCACTCCTTCTTTTGTTGATTCGGTGTGCTTATATCCAAAAGGCAGGTGGCGCATCCTATGAGCAAAGATGAGAACGACGGTTCGAACAGCCTTATGACGGCAATTCTCAACCCTTCACGAGGCGTTTCCATGTGGTTCATTGCCATCGGGGCATGGGGTCTTTTGCTCGCTATTCTCAACATTTTGGGCCAAGCACACCCGACCTATCATTGGTCATGGGGCGGTATTCTCACCTTTGAAACGACCAATTTGGCGTTTGAGCCTAAATCAGACGGGATCCAAATCGTTCCATCTGATTTCGTCTTCATGGGCCTGTGTGGCGCACTTGCCGGTCTCGGATTGAAAACCATTGCATCTGAAGAAGGTGGCATTGGCGCTTTTGGAAAGAGTCTGATTGTGAATGATACATGGCCTGCCCTTGCAGACCCCGGCCACAAAGGCTGGTCAATGTTCGCAGCAGCATGGTGCCTTCTTCTTGGCTTTGCTTGCTACGCTTACTACGGCATTGTCCACATGGGTTGGACCGACCCTGGTGTCTACTCAGTGACCATCGCTCTCATTGCATTTGGATTTGCCCTCAAAGCATCAAGCAATGCACCAGAAGGCGACGAAAACCTGTCTTGAACACTTTCGTTCATCGCTTGAAGAACGGTTGATGGCCGTTTTTTCCAGTCAGTGCATCGTACATGCCAAGCAGCAATCCTTGCCATAGGGCGACGCTCCACCGGAAGGTGAGGCTTCGAATGCTCAACACGGCTCTCAACGTCGTTTTTCCTTCTCTTAACGCTCCACGGTTCACTTCTCCAAGGGGGCCGCGCCAGAGGATGAATTCATGCAGCACCATGAGCAGGAGCGTGCTCAGGAGTATTTTCGTTTGCCACCATTCCTGAGCCTCATCCCAATCCCAAGCATCCATTGTGATGGCTTTGTAGACGAATGGCAATCCTGAAATCAAAGCCGAAATCCATAGTGGGAGTACGGTCAACACAAGCGTTGAACTGCCGATGAAATCCAATCCAGGTCCGATTCGCTTTCTTCTCGGGAAATGACGCACAATCCGGACGTGGGCTCTTGCATCCCGTCTCCGTTTTGCGAGGAATCGTTTTCGTTCTTTTTCAGGCACATGCGCTACCACGGCCGATGGGGCATACACAATCGAACCCCCATTTCCAATGAGGCGAAGACTAACTTCCATGTCCTCGGCATGGTACCACTCTGGATTGAAACCGCCTATGTCCAACAGAGCTTGACGGTGGAACATCGAGCAAGGACCGTTCGCTAGACTCGTTTTTCGAGGTCGAGCACGGTATTTCCTCGCAATTTCAACAGACCGGACACGACTGACAACATCTCCAGCATGGCCGAAAACGGTTCTCCCTGTTACAGCAACAACCGTTTCAGTCTCATCCAATGGTTCAATTTCTGAGACCATGGTCTCGATCCAATCAGGTTCTGGCCGCACATCGATGTCGGTGATGGCGACCCATTCGCCTTTGGCGACATCCACTGCCAATTGCCTGCCAGCGGACAGGCCTTTGGCTTCCTGGGTGAACACTCTGATTGGAACCTCAGATGTTTCATCATGCCATGACAGTAATTTTTCCTTAGAGCCATCGGTGGAACCGTCATCGATAGCGATGATCTCCAAGGGGCGGTAGGATTGTTCAATGAGGGCTTGGATGCAGTCATCAACCCATGCGACGCCATCCCGCACGCAAACGGTCGCAGACACCAGGGGTGGCGTTGTCATTCAATCACCTCAAACAAATCCAGCAGATTCCTGCATCGTTGTTTCACTTCTAGGCTTGTGATTTGCATCACAACTCCAGTTCTGGGCTGCCCGTAAAGCACCACAGTGCCAATTGGGGCAAGGCAATGAATCACAAGCGGGGCGAGGTCTTCTTCACCCTCCACTTCCAAAAGGACGCAATCATCTGCACCAAGGGCGTGTTGTAAGCTTTGACACAATGAAGGCGTCAGAAGCCCCGCCGGATTTGTTGCTGTTAAGTGATGATCAAAAGCACTGGTCTCTACGAGGTCTTCTGGAGCAAGGGCGGAGCGTTTTGTCATCCCGTCAATGAGTGCCAAACCGGGTGTTACGCCCATTTCAAGGAGAGTTTTGGTTGTCACATCACCCACGGCAACCAAAAGATGGACGTGAGCAGGTAGGTCATCAAGGGCCGCAGCCATGGCCACTTCCGGGTCGTCTTCAGGTCCTTCAAAGAGCGCACCCATCGGGGTTTTGAGTTCACTGTCCAATGCCGGAGCCATCTTCAATGTGGAATCTCTCAGTTGTTTTCTCATCCAAGGATGGCCCTCCAAATCCATGGAACCGTTGCGAATGGACGATGAAGAGATGATTCCACCCTCAATGCCTCTTAAATGAGCGACCTCGATAATGTGGAGGGCAGGAAGGCCATTTGCCTCACGTTGGTCATTGATTGATTGACACATGCCGACCGTTTCCGGAGTCGCCACAATCGCATCGGCGGTTGCATGGTGGGGTGCGGGACCGAACGCATCCTCAAGGGCATGGACGGTGATTGAAGTGTCCTTCGTCGCAGCCCAATCAAGCAAATCACACCGCCGTTGTTCAAAATCAAGGACAAACATCGATTTGTGTTCAGCCATGGCATTGGTCGTGATGTGGACTTCGACCGTTTCAGCGCGTTTACATGCTGCTTCGAGCAGTAAACGATGGCCTGCATGGAGTCGATCAAAGGTGCCGCCAACGAGGCAACAGCGGAAGCGTTGCTCATTGGTCATGAATCTGGGTGGACGCAGCAGCCCTTTGATTGCATCGCTTCCATCCAAGCTAAACAATGAGTTTGAAGAAAGGAGAAGAAACTGTACCCCGGCGCGTAACGGCCCATTTCATCGCAAAGCTCGAGGGCCTGACCCAGCGCCAGGGTGTTTCTGTCCGGAAGGGTGGTTGTCTCGTGTTCATTCTGTCGTCGCACGAGGACCCATAACCTACCGGTTGGTTTAAGCGCGTTTGCACCGGGAATCATCCCCCGAAGGGTCATCCCAGTCTTCGATTGCGCACCGTACACTTGGTATCAGACTTCACAGCAATTTCACAGTAGCTCTGCCTGATGTTGCTGGTACGGCAATCGCAACCACCGGCCAACCCCTTTTGAATACATCGTGGGCCTTGATTATTCGAGTCTGTAGGCAAAACTTCGGGCATAGAGCAATGCTCCTACCTGTTCGTCTCCAGAATTCAAAGCTTCAAGGCCAATCCGTGGCCAAGAATCGACTGGCCGCGCTAACCACCCGACCAATGGATGAAGCCGTCCATGGTGAACTGGCTCATTTCGTTCCGAGGTCGCCAGCATATCATGAACATCCAGCAACGCTCTTTTTGATTCACCATCTCGGACAAGATGGATTTGAAGCACATCCTCAAGGGCGAGACGGCGCTCTTGATGGGCCGTTGGCATGCCCGGCATACCGCCTCGTTCACCGGGGGGCCTTGCCACCAATGCTGGCCAAGAAAACGCTTGGGTTGCCAACCATCGTCGCCCTGAGGATGAAGAGAGTTGGATTTTGAGCCAATCGGCCGCCCAGACAGTCCACCAACTGCATGGCAGAGCGCTCATCAAGAGGCGAAGGAACTCTGCTTGAATCGGTTCATTGATCTCAAGCATAGAAAATGCTCTGGCCCAAATGTTCAGCACGGACCCCTTCGCTTGAGATTTGGCGGCATCTAAACACAGCGAAAGGCAGGCTTGATTCGCCTCATTGAGAGGGGTCCCAAGAGGGAACATCCCCTCTAACACGCTGATGGTGTGGTGTGGTTTCTCCAACCAAACAGTGCATGCGTGTTCAATTTTTGGATGGAATTCTTCGGGGAGGTATTGCGAAGACAGCAGGAGTGCGGAGGCCATCCATGCACGGCATTCTTGATCCTCGAGGTAGTGCAGGTATCGAGGAATTGATTCCACATTGTGGGTGAATCGCTGACGAACTTTCTCCAACGCAGAACGGGTCCAGGTTGGTGAACCATCTGGCATGGCTTGCAACAACGTTGCAGTTTCGCATGAATCGATGGGAAGAAGGTCTGCCCAACCCGATGGCACCACATTTCGAATGCGAATCCATCGACTGCTTCTGTCTTGTTCGGGGGTCGCAATCCAGGAAGCCAATGGGGCAGTTCCTTCGTTGCGGTTGGCCCATTCCTCATCGCCTTCAGGGTAGAGCGAAAGAGCGTGCCAGATCGATGTTCTTTGTTCAAGGGATGGCTCAAGCAGCGTGAACCCCTCTGGGAAATGGTGCGTTCCATCATAGCCGTTGATCATTTCTTGGGCTGTTGCTGGGGTTCGCTCAAACACTGCCGCAGGCCTTGGTTTCCTGGTTTCCTCAGACAATCGAATGGTAAAGGCTAGGCCTCTGCCTAGGCTGAGTCGAACATGACCAAGTTTCCCAACCGGTTTAATCACTGCAGATGAGTTTGCAAGGACCACTGGCTCGCCGTTTGAGGTGAGTAAGAGACGGCAACGTAAGGACCCTAACAGATTCTCTAGCAAGGCACGGTTCCCATCGACTGAGTGCGGCCACTCCACGATGCATTCCATCATGGTGTCTGAAAGGTACCACTCGAGCAGGGCTGTAGCCCCCTCGCTCGTGGTACCGGCGAAATTGATTCTTGACAAGACTTCGCCGAGCGTCCAATTTGCTTTGCCGAAGTCGACCAATATTGCGCGTTGAACTGCAATCGAGGGGGCAGGTGCATCTTTGCCGACGAAGTGATTGCACAACTCTGTGAATTTCAATTCTAATTTGGAAGTACTGAGTCTGGGGTGGCGGCGCTTGAGCCAATACCACAGGGATTCAAGTGGGAGTGTGCGGGCATGGTTGAGCTGGCGATGGTCTTCAAACACCAACGCTTCATCGCTCATTGCATCCATTGCTAAGCGTCGTCCAACTGGGGAGGCGAGGTGGCCATGGAGTGCCATTGGAGGATGGATGATGACGGAATCTCCTTCGGTGTGGCCTATGGCATGATTGCCAAATTCGAGCGTTGTGTGGCCGCTTTTTACTAAGTCTGGCGTCGTGAACCAAGAGCCAGGAGCCATCGTCCAACGTTTGGTTGGATCGATAAGGCGTGCATGGACGACACAAATCGAAGGTATTCGCATCGACCAATCCGTCAGTGTGCCTTGTTCGGATGGGAGTGGGGTATGGGTTGGCGCCAATGATTCAAGATCATACCATCGCATCGACTCTGTGCGAACCACCGCCCAACACCCCCCTCTGTTTCCGCTGGAATCAATTGGTGGTAATGTGCTGTCCTCTAATGCGTATTCGGGCAGTCGAATGAGCTCAGAAGCGAGAGGTTTGACATAACCAAGCAGCACATATTGCCCGTCGTGTCCGAGCACAATTCCATCTGCGTTCATTGGGGGCTGAAGGTGATTGCCTCTCAGCCGTGAAAGAGCGTCTTGCTCCAAACGTTGACGTCCAAGTTCGGTGATGAAATGAGGTGCACCTCGAATGCCTGACTGATCTTCCCTCGTCACATCGCCCCGTTCTCGCAATTGGCGCAGGGCGAGGGATGCGTGCGGCATTTGCAAATTAAGTGCGTCTGCAATGCTGGAGACGGTCCCCTCTCCATCCAACAACCAGTTCAGGACCCGTCGCTGGTATCTGCTGCGTATCCGCCCCTTTGACACCAAGAGTCACCTTGTTCTGCCCCTGTTAGATGGACTTGATAAATGTTTCAATTAATACATTTAGTTAGTTACATTTAGTTATATATTTCCATTGGAGTGGTGACTTTTTACTTACATTGCACCGGGGCGAATCGAATTTTAACGCACAGAACGGTCATCAACGGTAACCAACAACCTCTGTTCGGAGCAATGGTTATATGAGCGGCCTCGTTCATCTGTAGCAGTGGCCCCAACCCTTGACGGGAAAGGGCCTCGTGACAGGAGGAAATACGCATGAAAACAACCAGAATCAGAGAAAAAATCAAGAAATTCTTAGGCGACCGACCCCGTAATACGGCCGAGATCCTTGAACACATCAACAGCACCATGCGACACGGCACCACCAGTCAACAGCTCGGTAACGTGCTTTCCAAGGACAAAGACATCGTCAAAGTCGGATACATTAAGCGCTCAGGAATTCTTTCCGGCGGCTACGACATCTGCGAGTGGGCCACACGCAACTGGGTTTCTACAAACTGCCCAGGCTGGGAAGAAGGCACACCAATCATCATCGACAACGATGGAAACGTTACCACAGGTACTTCTTCCAACAACCGTCTTTGAGTCGATGAATCGTTCCTTTGAACAGATCGAACGGATTCGCTCGTAAAATCTCTCATGCGGGTTTTACAGTAGAGTTCAAGAGGGGCGGGTAAGTCCCGAGCCCATGGATGATTTGGACAAGGGTGACAAGTACACCGTTCGTGACATTGGACTTGCAGACGAAGGCGCTCTATTGGTCGACTGGGCTCGAGCCCGAATGCCAGTGCTTGCTAAGTTGAAAGCAGAAGCAGAACAAACCAAGCCACTTGCTGGCATGCGCGTGGCCGGTTGCCTCCACGTGACCAAAGAAACCGCAGTGCTGATCGAAGCCCTTGGCGCAGCTGGAGCAGAAATCTCTTGGTCAGGTTGCAACCCACTTTCAACCCACGATGGTGTTGCTGCATGGCTAGCCCGTGAAGGCTACTCGGTCCATGCTTGGCACGGCCAATCAAAAGACGATTTTTACTGGTGCATCGATCGCACCCTCGAATTCAAGCCAACCTTGACCCTCGATGACGGTGCCGACTTGATTGTCCGTGTTCACGGTGACAAGTCTGAATACGCAGAAGGCGTCATTGGTGGCACGGAAGAAACAACCACCGGTGTTCACCGATTGCGAGCAATGGGCGCTGCTGGCGACTTGCTCTACCCGGTGATTGCAGTGAACGATGCAGTGACAAAGTGGGACTTTGACAATGTATACGGCACAGGACAATCAACCATCGACGGAATTCTACGAGCGACCTCAGTTCTCCTTGCTGGCAAAACCTTCGTTGTTGCCGGATTCGGTCATTGCGGTAGCGGTCTGGCAATGCGAGCCCGCGGCATGGGCGCCAATGTCGTCATCACAGAAGTTGATCCACTTCCAGCACTCCGTGCTGTGATGGAAGGCTACAGAGTCATGACCATGGACGAGGCGGCAAAGATTGGCGACATTTTCTGCACCGCTACTGGAATGGAAGACATCATCGTCGGCCGTCACTTCTCGTCGATGAAAGACGGAGCCATCATCTCGAACACAGGTCACTATGATTGTGAAATTAAAATCACAGACCTCGAAGACCTCTCCGACTCAGTTCGCACAATCCGCCCAGACAATGAGGAATTCCTCATGCCTGATGGTCGTCGAATCTTCCTGCTCGCACGTGGACGCTTGGTCAACCTCGCAGCTGCTGAAGGCCACCCATCCGAAGTCATGGACATGTCCTTCGCTAACCAATTCCTATCGCTCGTTCGACTGGCGAAAGAGGGTGGCTCAATGGGCAATCAGGTTTACGACATCACAACTGAACAGGACCAAGATCTCGCAACCACCAAACTCGAGACCCTTGGTATGAGCATTGATGTTCTCACTGATGCTCAACTCGCCTACCTCGACGATTACACAGTTGGCACATGAACACCGTTCATTTGCTGAAAAGAAAGCGTTGCTCTCAAGGAGGCACACGTCTTGGCAAGCCTTGAATATCATCGGGCTTAGGAAGACCATGGGGAGAACTATGGAATCAATCGGTCATTCTCGAGAACTTGTCATCGAAGGCGGACAGCGAATCGTTGATTTCGATAATAAGGCCTTCAAACCAATTCCCCAAGCCGGTATTGACCTGGCAGTTCAAGCAATGAATGCTGGCGTCATGTACCGTTACCAACCAAAGAACAAGGAAACTTCCCTCACGGCAACTCTTGAACACAATTTTTCGAAGTACATGGGCGTGAAGCACACAGTCGGAACAAACTCATGCGGTTCTGCTATGTTCATCGCCCTCAACATTGTTGATCTCCAACCCGGCGATAAGGTGCTCACGAACGCCTTCACCTTCCATGCAGTTCCAAGTGTCATCCAACACGCTCGTGGAGAACCAGTCCTTGTTGAAAGCAATCGGGAGTGGGCAATGGATCCCGAGGACCTGGACAAGAAAGCAACAGAAACAGGTGCCAAAATTTTGTTGATGTCCTACATGAGGGGGCACGTACCAGATATGGACGCCATCATGGCGATTGTGGAAAAACACAACCTCATTTTGATCGAAGATTGTGCTCACGCTTACGCAACGCTTTGGAATGGGCAATTGCTGGGTACTTTTGGCGAAATTGGTTGCTTTTCCACCCAATCTTCCAAAGGCTTGAGTGCAGGGGAGGGTGGTCTTTTCATAACCAACAACGATGAACACGCAGCAAAAGCTGTTTTGTACGCAGGCTCCTATGAACGGTTGTGGACAAAGCACTATGATTTGGACGCAGAGTTGATGGATCGCTTGCAAAATCAAATTCCAGGTTACTCCATGCGCATGCAAGAAGTTACGGCAGCTATGCTGACGCCCCAAATCGAGCGACTTGCTTCGATCAAGAAGATTCATGTCGAGAACTGGGACTTGCTTTATTCGCTTCTGTGCGACCACCCGCATATCGAAATCCCAAAACCACTGCCGCAGGTTGATCCATTTTGTGACACCATGCAATTTCATCTCGTTGACCTTTCTCGTGAGCAAGCAGATTCATTCATCGATTTGATGAAACAAGAAGGCATCCCAATGCAGATTTTTGGAGCACACCGCAACGCTCGGGACTATCGCCAATGGGAATACATTCAGGCCCATCAGGATGAACTCGTTGACACGATTGCAAACATTGAGTTTGCTTGTGACCTCTCCATGCAACCCCATCTCACCAAAGAGAACATTCGGACCATGGCAACGGTCATCGAAGACGTACTCAGATACATCCACGCTCAAGAGGCATGAACTCAGAGCGCAGCGACCTTCGCCGCGTTGAATCGTGCGATGCATCGTTCATGGTGCCAAGTCTAAAGGCGGTGCCTCCCTAGCGCTGCTGATGGCCGATTTGCTTCCAGGCGGCGTTCACCCTTGGCATGCCTTTGATGACAGCAAGGCAGGTTATTACAGCCAACTTCAACTAAAGCGCTGCATAGAAGATCGGAATCCATTGCTCATTTCAATGGAAGACAAATATCGCTCCAGAGCACTTGTAGATTCAAAAGGCGTTTGTCATTTGATGGAGCTATACCACTGGTCAGAAGACGTTGCTATTGATTGGGACAACCTTCCTGAACGCTGCGTGATCAAGACAAATCACTGGTCCGGTGATGCGCTGTTCATTATGGACAATGGCGAACAACCCCTGGCGAATGTCCCTCGGAAATTAAACTTGTTTTCCCGTACCGATAACCGATACCGTGTGATTCGCAATTGGCGTGATCAAAATGGGAAATTCTGGCCGAAGTGGCGTATTGAGCGTACCCTAAGGTGGTGTTTGAAGCAAAAATTTCCGGCACCAATTGAATGGGGTGCGGCTAATATTCAACCTCGTGGTGTCATGATTGAGGAATTGCTGACGGATGAAAACCGGTTGCCAAATGATTGGAAGGTTCATGTTTTTCATGGAAAGGCGGGATTCATCCAATATGATACGGGTCGCATGACCTCGCATTCACAATCCATTTACACGCTGAAAGGTCAACGCATTCACCAAACAGATGGGCGTTGGAGCGAACAACACACCCCAGATGAAATCGTTTCCACCCTTGGCCAGGACGCTATTGATGAATTGATTCACATTGCAGAACGTCTCGCAGAGGACATTGATTACACGCGCGTTGACATGTTTTACTCCGAAGGAAAGTGGTATTTTGGAGAATTCACGAATTATCACAATTCATGCCATCCCCAATCCATCGAGTGGGAAAAACTCGCAGGCGGCTTATGGTTGCAAGATGAACCATGATCTGCCAATCTGCTGATTGACACAGGTATGGATTCAAATGATGCAAGTTATGGGTCAATTATGGCCGAGCGGTTGATGGTGCAGTCACGCTCTCCATTTGAGATTCATCACATCCTCACAGGGTTGGAAAATACGCCCGAAACAGATGTTGAGGCAGACTTGTATTTGCCAGAGGGTGAAGGTCCATTTGGTTGCGTTCTTGCTCTTCACGGAAGCATAGGCTGGGCCGACCATCATCAAGACCACGTCAATGGTTGGATCGAAGCAGGGCTTGCGGTCTGCAAGGTCCATTCGTTCACTTCACGGTCGATTGATTCTACAGTCGATGATCAACTTTCAGTCACCCACGCCATGATGCTCGTCGACGCCTTCAAAACCCGTGCTGTTCTTGAACAGGATTCAAGAATTGGAAAAATTGGCATAGCGGGATGGAGTCTTGGAGGAACAGTAGCCTTGTATTCTGCATGGTCGCCTCTGATCGAGATTCTTGGGACACCCTTTGACGCGCATTTGCCTTTCTATCCAGCAGCCCATCTCCGCCCTGAACTTCAAACTTGGTCGGATTCACCAATCTTGATCCTTCACGGTGATGCGGATGATTGGACCCCTCTTCACTTCGTCGAGGGCCTGGTTCCTCAACTTCCGAATGCGACCTTACACGTGTATTCAGGGGCACATCATTCCTTTGATTGTAAAAAAGAATTGACATGGCTCCCTAAGGCAGTTCATTTGAACAAACGAACGGCTAGAATTGCCAAGAACGGGAACATGTCTGGAGAATTGTTGTTCGGTATTCGGTGGCCTTTGAACCAACGCTGGCAACGACGTTGGGTCATTCGAATCCTACGAAATAGAGGTGCGCATGTGCAAGGCCATCCAACAGCTCGGGCAGATTCTCTTGTCCGATCACAGGAATTCTTCTTCAAGCAACTGGGCTGAATTTTTATTTTGACCCTGAGCAAA